>Ga0182011_10001502_pt1 | contig 20432 bp, 19 predicted proteins | sample 711E1DmetaG_FD_120481 | JGI IMG/M metagenome (GOLD analysis project Ga0182011, IMG submission 120481) | Permafrost microbial communities from Stordalen Mire, Sweden - 711E1D metaG | ecosystem: Environmental > Terrestrial > Soil > Wetlands > Permafrost | place: Sweden: Stordalen | collected... | reverse complement strand
TCGAATTGCCGCATGTCGTTCCATTAGGTGAAGATTCGACATCGTTTTGGAAAACCTTCCGCCATGATATTACATCGTTGCATCTTCGCGGGAACGCTATTTCCGACGCTTTTATCGTGGCAATAATGCGGTCAAAAGGCGTTTCAACCATTTATTCAAAGGACAAGGATTTTCTGCGGTTTTCCGGAATAAAGCTCATCGATCCTTTGAAGGTTTGATAATCGGCTTGCTATAGTCAAGACAAATTCAGATGATTAAGCAGGTGATGCGTGCCATTATTAAAGCCTTCCTCCTTTACCCATACGACATTAGACTTGCCTTTTGTCGCCTTAATAGGTAATTTATTGTAAATTCAGTTGAAAAAGCGTTATGTTCTTCGTCAGGGATTTTTAAATGAAAAAAATTAAAATTGATTGGATTAAAACCTGTGAGTATTTGGGTGCGATTAGTGCCTTGGTTATTGTATTATTAACTTATTTACAATTAAAAGAAGTTAATGACGCAACTAAAGCCGAATTTGCCCATAAATTTAAAACTGATTTTTTTACAGAACAATCTTGCATATTGATAACACTTTTTGATTATGACTTATTAAAATTTAAGATTATTCCAAAAAAGAACCTTTTAGATGAATTTGGGTATTTCGTTATTGATACCTCCAACATTGATGCCTTAAAGAAAAAATTCCCTAAACTTTTTAATAGGGACTTTTATACTCCGTATGAGCTGGATAATTTTTTACTAAATCATTTCGATGACTTAGGGCAATTTTATAAAGGCGGGGTTTTAAATATGGAATATATTTACAGTGGTTTTGATTATTATGTTGAATTAATCCATGAAAATGAACAAATAAAGAAGTATCTGGGAATGGGCAAGAAAAGACGAAAATTCAAAAGATTCATATGAAGGGTTCGATTTCATATATCAAAAACTAAAAAGTTATAGAGCAAAAAAACTAAAAAAATAAGCACCATGAAACCCTGGAAACCTATTTATTCAATAACTTCCGATATTGCACGGTCCCTCATGGAGATCGAGGCTGCAAAAGCCGTTATTGATGCCACGCCCATTTCTCCCTCCATCGAATCGGAACTTCGTTACAAAGCGCGCCTCCGGTCAACACATTATTCAACACAGATCGAAGGTAACAGGCTTACTCTGAAAGAAGCCGAACAGGTAATCCAAAAGAAAAAGACCGGATTTCATGGACGGGAAAGGGACGTCAAAGAAGTGCAGCATTATTGGGATGCGCTTTTAAAGGTGGAAGACTGGGCGGCCAACAGGTTGGAATTGACGGAAGATTTGATTCAACGAATACACGGTCTTGTTGAAAAAGGCAAACGAGCGAAACCAACACCCTACCGCGATGGCCAGAATATCATCCGCGATTCAATGTCTGGTAAAATTGTTTACCTGCCGCCTGAATCAAAAGATGTTCCGGGGCTGATGGCTGAAATGGTTGGCTGGGTCAAGAAAGCCCAGCGAGAAAAAATTCCGGTCCCGATTATCGCGGCATTGCTTCACTATCAATTTGTAACGATACATCCTTATTTTGACGGTAATGGCCGGACAGCCCGTTTACTTGCAACCTTTATTTTGCAACGAGACAATTACGGTTTGCACGGTTTTTTCTCCATGGAAGAACATCATGCAAGGGATTTGGCGAATTATTACCAATCGCTTTCGGTACACGACCATCACAATTACTATTTTGGCCGGGCCGAAGCTGATTTGACCGCATGGATTTCTTATTTTATAAACCTGTTGGCAAAAGTATTTTTGCTTGTCAAGGATGAGGCTTTGAAAAATGCCGGAAAAGGTATTTCAATCGAACCGAAAGAATTGCGCCGCCTTGACCATCGTTCCCGAATAGTCTTGGGTCTTTTTGGAAAAAAGGACCGGATAAATGCGCAAGACATTGCGCTGGCGCTTGGTCTTTCAAGTAGGATGGTGCGGGTACTTGCTCAAAAATGGGTGAAAGATAATTTTCTTATTGTTGCAGACGAATCAAACCGCTCAAGGGCCTATGGTTTATCGGCAATTTATCGGCAATTTATCGGCAATGGTGACCCGTCTTCGGGAAGTTTATATAGCGGGAACAATACGCAATGAACCTTTCGGTGGCCTATACCTTTGAACCCGGCATCATCGCCCGACTCGCGCAATTCTCTTGCGTAAAGGAAGTCTACGGAAAGCCCGACCGCGATTGCATTGGCGGCGGCCGCGCGGCGTTTACGCTGAGGCGCTCGCCGCGGTCGCGCCTTGAGGCGGCCATCAAGGAGGCCCATGCCCATGGAATCGCCTTCAACTACCTGATCAACGCGGCAAACCTTGCCGGGCTGGAACAGACGCGGGCGGGGCAGAGAAAAATACGCGCCCTGCTCGACCGGATCGACCGATCGGGGGCCGACGGCGTGACCGTGTCGGCGCCGTACCTTCTGCAAATAGTCAAGAAGAACCACCCGCGGCTGAAAACGCGCGTGGGCGTGTTCGCGGTGGTCGATTCCGGCGAGAAAGCGCGGCAATGGGAGGACCTTGGCGCCGACGTCATCTGCGTGAGCGCGATCGCCTGCAACCGCGATTTTGCCCGCTTAAGCGCCATTCGGCGCTCAGTGAAATGCGACCTCGAGCTTTTGGTGAACGCGAGTTGCCTTCCGGGATGCGCCTATGAGCTTACCCACATGAACATGCTGTCGCAAGGCTCGCGCAGCGGAGACCCGCTGAAAGGGTTCTGCCTTGATTACTGTTTTTTGCAGTGCTCGAAGCGCAGGCTTATTGAGCCGGTAAATTTTATCAAGGCCGTGTGGATACGGCCGGAGGACGTGGGGCAATATGAAGAACTTGGGTATAGCTGGTTCAAGATCGTGGAGCGTGGTTGTCCCGGTGATTTACTTGTGCGACGGGTGCAGGCGTATGCCCAACGGTCGTTCGACGGAAACCTCTATGAATTGGTTGCGCCCGTGGCGCAGGTAAAGAGCGGGCTCGGCGCGTCGCGCATGCAGCGGCTGCGCATGGCTTTGATCATGGCCAGGCCGGGGAAGGTGAAGATGGGCGCGCTGCTGCTCATGAAGCGCTATGCCGGACTCGCGCTGGTCGATTCGTTCGACAAAACCAACGCGCCTGTTTATATCGACAACCGGGCGCTCGACGGGTTCCTAGACGCCATTCGTTCGCGCGACTGCGATTCTCTGCAATGCGACACATGCGGACATTGCGGCGCCACGGCCAAACGGGCCGTCGTCATAGATCGCCTCTATCGCGAAAAAACGCTCGCCCTTGCCGCGCGCCTGGATGAAGGTCTGGTATCCGGAGGTCACTGGTTTTAGGGGCGGACGAAGACCAGCGCCGCATTGTGGCCGCCGAAGGCGAAAGAATTTTTAAGGGCGGCGCGGATTTCGCGCTGGCCCGGCGACGTCACGAAATTGAGGTCCCGCACCGGATCATCGAGGTTTTTGCACGCGTGAACGGCCTGGTCGCGGATGGAAAGCGCGGTCACCGCTGATTCGATGGCCCCTGATGCCCCGATAGCGTGTCCCACGAGCGACTTGGTGGCGTTGACGGAAGGTTTTTTTCCGAATATTTCGTCGATGACCCGTGCCTCGATCTCATCATTGATCTGCGTGCCTGTGGCATGGGCGTTGACATAATCGATATGCGCCGGCGTCAGCCCCGCTTCGTCAAGCGCGTCCCGAATCATTGCCTTGATCGGGCCGGCCCCGGGATCAAGCGCCATCATGCTGTATGCATCGAACGATTCCGCAAACGCGGCAACTTCGGCGATCGGTACGGCGCCACGGGAATCGGCATGTTCCTTGGATTCCAAAATGAGCATTGCCGCGCCTCCTTCCGCGAACAAGAAGCCCGACCGATTCTTGTCAAACGGACGGTTGGCTTTTTCGGGTATGCCGCAATCGCGGACAAGCGTTTTTGCCAGGTCGAAACCCCGGAACACTCCGCCGAATTCATCGGCCAAATATTCGGCGCCGCCCGTTATCGCAAGGTCGCACCTTCCGGAGCGGATCGCGCGAAACCCGTTTCCTATGGCCACGGTCCCGGCAGCGCAAGCATTGGCGAATGTGTTGTTTGGCCCGGTAAGCGAATACTTTATGCCGATCGCGGCAGCGGTCGCGTTGGGCATGATCTGCGAGACCGCGAAGGGGTTGAACCGGGCGGGCATGCGCAGGAGAGGTTCGGCGGGGGAACCGACGCCGAGGCGCTCCTTTATGGGTGAAAAACAATGGAAAGCCTGGTTAAACGCGAAACTGGCGATTCCCGCCATGCCGGTGCCGACAAAAACGCCGCAGCGTGAAGCCGTAAGCCCGTCCACGGAAAAGGTGTTTTTTTTATCGTCCTTTGCACGAATGAAAAATCCTGCATTGTCAATTGCCTGCTTGCAGGCGCAAAGCCCCAGGACCGTGGCCATGTCGATTTGCATGCGCTCGATCCGATTGACATTGTATTGCAGGAAATCGAATTCCGGTAAAGGCGCCCAGAGCGTTGAGGAGGGGTGGTGGTAATCGAGCCAATGTGCGGGGATAGGCCCGACGGCGGCTGCCCCGTCGAGACATGCTCGCCAGAACGGATCGGTTCCTATCGCCATGGGCGCCGCCACGCCTATTCCGGTGACGAAGACCCGCGTGGGGCTCATAAAGCAGTAAACCCGGTTTTTTTCTCGATGAAATTCACTGCATCGCCGATAGTCGCCAGGTTTGCCGCTTCGTCATCGGAAATCGGGCCCTTGAATTCCTCTTCGAGGGCCATGATCAGTGTGACCAGATCGAGAGAATCGGCGCCGAGGTCTTCTTTGAACCGACTCGACGGAATGATTTTTGCAGGATCTACCCGCAGGACTTCTTTGACAATCGAATCGACCCGCTGAGTGATTGTTAGGGTTGCCATGCGTTCGCTCCGTTAGGTATGTAACCGCCCTTAGGCGAAAAGAGTTGGAGAAATATATTTTAAAATACCCGAATATCGATTCGAATTAGTCTCTGAAGCCGACTTATTCACCTTGTGAGTTAAAATAGTAAGATACACTGCAAATCCTATACCATGCAAAGAAAATAACATCAACATGCAACAATTTGAAAGAAGTAGTACGCGCCTCGTCGCGGTGGCAACGGCAAATCCGCCAACCACAATCGACCAGCAATTGGCGGCGCAGCTTATCGAAGAGCATTATGGCGATGTTCTCAAGCCGCGAAGCCTCGAAATCATGCGAAAGGTGATGTCGCATCCGAGCATCCGCACGCGACATATCGCCGTGGATGACGTGGGCGACGTGGTCAGGCTCAAAAATGAAGATCCTGACGCGCGCATGGAGCGGTTTACCCGATGGGCCACCGACCTTTCGGTGGAGGCCGCGAAAAAGGCAATGGCGCGGGCCGGGGTTTCGGCGCGAGACATCACGTGCCTTATGGTCAACACCTGCACTGGGTATATCTGTCCCGGCATCGCCACCTATCTTATCGGGCCGCTGGGACTTTCACCTGATGTAAAGCTTTACGATCTGGTGGGCGCGGGCTGCGGCGGCGCGCTTCCAGGCCTGCAGATCGCGCAGGCGCATTGCGAAAGCGGCGGCGGCGCGGCCCTGGCCGTTGCCGTGGAAATCTGCTCGGCCACCTATCAGATGGGCGATGATATGAGCCTGATCGTTTCCAATGCCCTGTTCGGCGACGGCGCCGCCGCCTCAATCGTTTCAAAGCGCCATGCCGGACCCGGCATGGTCGCCAGCGCGAGCCGATTTTCCCCGTCGAACCGAGATGACGTGCGCTATGTGTATAAACACGGACAATTGCATAACATGCTCTCTCCCGCGCTGCCGAAAATAATCGGCGAAATGGCGCCTCCGTTCGTTATGTCCATGCTTGAATCGCGGGGATTGTCAGTGTCTGACGTTTCGCATTGGGCCATCCACGCGGGCGGGGAGAAAATCCTCGCGGAGGTGCAAAAAGGCCTCGGCTTGACTGATGCGCACCTTGCGGTTTCGCGTCAAGTCCTTGAGCGTTTTGGAAACATGTCGTCGCCCACCGTGCTTTTCGAACTTGAGCGTATACTTGACAATGGGATAGGGCCGGGGCGCTATTGCTGCGTCGTGGGGTTCGGGGCGGGCCTTTCGTTATATGGCCTGCTGCTGAAGGGCTAAGACTCTTTTATAAAATATTAATTGGGTAGTCCGGTGTTTTCTCAAGCACCATAGGGATGCCTTGAGGGTTCCCAGGTGCGGAGAAAATACCGGACTACCCAACACAGATTAAGCTGGCTTGCGGGCAACGATAAGGTCAATGAGGCCGCACATCCTGCCGTGCAGGGAAATGTTGACAAATCCGACGTCGGCGAACATGGCTCGGAGCGCGTTACGGTCGGGGAAAAGGCGAAGGCTTTCGGCGATATAGGCGTAAACGGCCGGATTACCGTGCATTAAAACGCCCCAGAACCCGCCCCAAAGGCGCAGCGTCCAATAGCTAACGGCGAACCTGAAGCGCCCGGGAGAGCGTGAAAAATCGAGAAATGCGGCCGTCCCGCCCGGCCTGAGCGCGCGGTAGCATTCGAGGAGCGTTGCGTGGACATCCGGGGCGTTTCGCAGGGCATATCCGCCCGTGACCACCGCCGCCGATCCGGTGCGCACGGCAAGCACGGTCATGTCCTGGCGGGTAAGCAGGAGCGGATTGCCTAAGGCCCAATGGCCATATGACAGCATGGCAAGGCTTAAATCGCATCCGACAAGACCGGCGGCCGGCCATCGGCAAGCGGCAAGGGCAAGGAGGTCGCCGGTGCCCGTGGCGATGTCGAGCACTGCGCCGTCGACGTTTGCTGGAAGGCTTGACATAAGGGACCTTTTCCACGCCGCGTCCCGGAACAAAGACATCAGGCGCGTTATCCGGCGGTAGCGCGGCGCCACTTCGGCAAACAGCCGCCGGTTATAATCGCGTTTGGCAACGGGACTGGAAAGGACCGCGGGATCGTTTTTCAGTGTGGAACGCATACTAGTAAAACAACCTGCCTGATTGCAGATAAGAGTCTCTAATGAAAGATATGTGATGACGTTTAACAGTAACCATTGGATTCCGGACCTTTCGCGGCGCATCGTGTCGCCCGAGTTGATGGATGATGCGGCTGCCGACGAAAAGATGCTCTTTTCCACGTTGAAAGATTTTAAATATATCAACCGGTTTCTCTCCCAGGTCCGGCACGTCTTGCGAAAGACGGTGTTTGCCGACATGCGCCGGCGCGGCGCCAGGGAAGTCAGCTTTCTCGACGTTGCCTCGGGCGGCTGCGACATAGGACTTTGGTTCGCCCGTGTTTGCGGCCGAATGGGGGTCAGGTGCTCGGTCTACTGCCTCGACAAGGACCCTCGCATCATGCGCTACGCGAAAGCGGCAAGTCAAGGCGAGCAATCGATCACCTTTATTGAATCCGATGCCCGCGACATCGGCCGATTGGGCCTTTCGGTCGACTATGCTTTTACCAATCATTTTTTCCATCATCTTCCCGATAAAGACGTACCTGCCATGCTTCGCGTTCTGCATGATTGCAGCAGGCACGGTTTTGTCGCGCAAGATCTTGAGCGTAATATATGGTGGTATTTAGGATTTACTTTTATCAGCGGAATTTTTTGGCGAAACGGTTTCACTCGCAACGACGGGCTCCTATCCATCCGGCGGGGGTTCAGGCGCGCCGAGCTTGAAACCTATGCCGCACGCGCCGGAGTTGAGGTTGCCATAAAGCGCAGCGGCCTGGGGCATTGGTTGATTACCAATATACAGTATTAGTCGGAAAATTGACCCAACCTTAAAACGAAATCAACCGCTGAATGTTGAAACCGAAATAAATATTATTGTTATACGTTCCGCGCATGAGCCGCCGCATTCCAATATCGGTGCTGTTTGAAACGGTAAACATGAAATGATGCCCTGGAGTTGAAATTTTAAAACCCACCGAATAACAATTTACCAACGGCGCTCCGGTAAAAAGAACGGTGTCGCGGGTCCCTAAAACGGGAAAATATTCTCCTACAATATCCATGTTCTCTCTTACCGCAATGTCAAGCCCAGTGCCGAGTCCGAATTTCTTTGCCAATCCATCGTATAATAAGTTTACGGTAGGAAAAATTCTTCCCGCAATCGGCTCGCTTTGAAGATTTATTTGATACAGGGCATTATTTTCCCATGACGTACGGTCACCGGGTATGGTTTGGGTCCCGAAAAATTGGATATAAGCTTGCGTACGAAGGTACATGGCCGGAATAAAATAAGAATAAGCCGCGTCAAACGTATACTCCTTGGGTAAAAACAACCATCCCGCTCCGACTTCAAGTTTTGACCAAATAACATATCTCAAACTCAAGTCAACATTTGCCATGGCAATAAAGTTATCGGGAAAATCACCTGAAGGGGTCCTTGTAAACCTGTGGACAATGTTTACTTCCAGGCTTTTGGGGGCAATTTGCGTCGGTACAATAAGGTCCGCCATGTTGTTTTCATCATAAGAGTAGATAAGAGAAGTAATGAGAATACAATAAAAAACAATCAGGCGGAGATTCATAAAAAAGATCCCTTTGCTTGAGGTTTGAAGGGGCAATATGCCTCGATCGTGATTGTTAAATTATCCCTTAAAAATAGTAATAATGAAGCAGCAAATATCACGCCAAGACTGTTTGGATTTGAGTTTGGTTTTAATAAACAAGTGAGTAAATAAGGATTTTTCTTTAAAATCGCTTATTTACCCACCCGTTTTTTCCAACTATGCCCTGTTAAAGTTTATCTTGGAGTCAACAGGACGGCCCGGGATGCGCTCATGCTGGTTTTGGCATTGCACAGAATCGCGCCCGATTTGTTGATTCCAACAGCACCCGTTATGGCGAAACCGGAATTGGCGGGAATTAACGAATCGAGATCCGTCAGCGCGCCATTTTGGATGACGAAGCCGACGCGGGTAATAGGCCTGTACAGCGCCCGTACGCCGGGCGAGGCCTTCCTGATTAAAACCTTGGGAAAAGTCGCTTGACCTACGATCTGTCCCGCATCGTTGATTCCCGTCGCAACGGCTCCCAAAGTCGCTCCAGCCACCGTGCCAAGATCGGTCCAGACGCCGCCATTATAGAGGGCCGCGTGGGAGGAGCTATTGATCCCAATCTCACCGACAATTTGGCCGGAATGATTAATGGCAAGCGCGCTTGAGCTTATTGCGCCGGAAGGCATTCCTAGATCGGCCATTTTACCATTCGAATAAAGGAACGCATGTTCGACACCGCTAGCGGTTGCCGAGTGGCCCACAATCTGCCCTACATCGTTTATGCCGAGGGCCATTGCCTCGTTTCCACCGAGAGTGCCCAGATCGATTGTTCGCCCGCCATTGTACAGAAACGCATGATCAATGGCTCCGTTAATCCAACCATAGCCCACTGCTTGACCGGAATTATTGATTCCCGTTGCGGTAGAGCCGGAAGGAAAGAGAGACGCCGAGTGAATGTCCGTAATCTTGTCGTTGCTAAAGAGAAACGCGTGGGCCACGCCGGAACCGAGCCAGTCATAACCGGTAACAATGCCTAAATCGTTGATTGCCTGAGGAAACAATACATCAGACAAACCCAAAGTGCCGAGACTGACCGCGTTTCCGTTGCTGAATAATGTTCCTATACCGGATGATAAACCCACTGCCTGTCCCGGATTGTTGAGGCCTTGAGCAATACTTTGATTATTTCCGGGCAGCGCTCCGAGATCGGTGATTGTATAGGCTTGCACGATTGTATTGCCGGTGTTAATTGACCCGACTGACCCGGGATTTACTAGCGATTGGTCTGTTTTTTGGGATACGACATCAAAACCCGATGATGAGCATCCTGCGATAATAACACTAAATACGATTGATAGTGACAATAGATAATAATTCTTGAAGGTTTTCATATAGCTTCCTTTGTTAATTGTTTTGAAAAAATAAGAGCGCAATTATTATGCCATTGCCTGTTGACTAAGTTCAGGTATCATAGGCAGATTGATTTGGAGAAACATATTTTAAAATGCCGGAATATTGATACTCATTTTTTCTTGCAGCGTTCATTTCGCAGAATCAAATTTTTCCCGAATCGTCTCCATGCGCTTTCTGTTGACACCCATGTCGCCGTAGCCGAGCCGCGAGGCCGATCTGAATTGAATCGTTTTTTCGCCGTTGTCGAACACGAATTCCACATCGTCGACAAACCGCCAGAGAAACGAAGTGAATTCAGCCTCGAGATAGTCGCCCTTGTCGGAAATGATCCTGGTGCGGGGCTGGGAATTGATCACCCGGATGAGCTTCTGCTTCGCCTCGTCGACGGTCCCGACGTAGGACAACGGTTTGATGGCATGGGTCTTGTCGGTCGCAAGGGTCGTTACGCAGTTGGGTGATTCGGGGCATGGCGCGAGCTTGCCGTCGTCGTGCACGCCGAGGGTGGTCGGGCGTGTTCCCGAGCATACGTACAAAACCAGGAAAAGACCGCAGCCGAGGGTTTTTGTAAATGTTAGATTCATTTTCCGCTCCTTTGAATGTCATAGCCGGCGCAAACCCCGCGATTTGCGCGGGGTTCTTCAATTGAACTTCACGGGCACCTGTCTATTTTATTGAGCGACCAGTCGTATTCGTTGAAATGGATTTTCGGTCCTACCGTTCTCGTCAGGATCATTGCAATAAACGATGAAAATGACCCGAAAGGCTTCTTAAAATCGTTGCCATACCATTCGAAGATTTTCGAAACGCTCATGGAATGATCGGTGAAAGTATTCCGGCTTGTGTCCGTGAGAAAGTTGTAGGCCGCGCGCTTAAATTGCGCGTCCAGGCTGTCTTCTGTGTACGGCGTACCCTGCAAAACCGGACAGCTTTTGGACGCGCATACAAGCGCGAAATGAATGCGCGGGTCTTTGAACTGTTTTCGAAGGATATCGGTTTCGATGTTGTCAAGCGATACCGTGTCGCCGAACAGCGGCACGAATTTGACGCCCCATGGGTTGGAAATGTCCCTGATGCCGGTTGTAAGCGGGAGATGTCGCACGATAAGGTCGATAGTGTACAAGTTGTAAAGGTTGATGTAGTAGGCGATTTGGCCGCCGGCGGAAAGCGCGGCGATGCCGGCACGGTTGACTGAAGTCAGTTCGGCCTTTGCCTTTTCCAGGACCCCAGGATTCTTTGCAAGCATGTCGTAGGCGACCCCTCCCCGGCACACGTATCCGGAAAGCAAAACGCCGTAGTCGCGGAACAAAGGGCCGGACTCACGCGCCGGGGCGGCAATGGATATGATTGATAAAAAAGAGAACGTGAAAAGAGCTGTACGGTTCATTACCTGCTGCCTTTGATGAGCGTTTACTATCGTTTATGTGGAATACTATAGGTTAGCAATAATCGCACCAACCAACGTATATATTATAAGAGAGGTCTTTTGCCTTTTAGATGCATTGGTTTCTTATTTTTTTCCTGTTTTTGGTGAAACGATTCGCAATATCGACAATCGAATTAGGCGAAATGCCTTATGGCATAAATGTTGCATTTGAATTCAAGATCGATTTAATTAGTTATTCGCAGTATTCTTTGAAGCAATGTCAGCGGAATATCGGTGAGTGGATCTTTTACAAAAGAAAGAGAGTATCATTATGCGTACCTTCATGATTTTAATTGTGGCCATTTTCTGCACCAATGCCTTTTCTGGGGCGCAAGGCAACGGCGTGACCCTGGGCCAGACCCTTGCACGCCACTATGGCGGACAAGCGTTTGATTCCCTATCGTCAATCAGTTATACTTTTAATGTTAAACGGGGCGCCCTTGCCGTGAGCCGTGAATGGATCTGGAAACCAAAATCCAACGAAGTTACTTTTAAGGGAATTGTTACGGCCCCCAATGAATCCACCGTTACCTATAGCCGCGGTATGGTTTCTAAGGATTCCGCCCTTAAAAAGATTGACGCTTGGTTCATTAACGATCAATACTGGCTTCTCTTTCCGCTGCATTTAAAATGGGACGGTTCAATTGTCTTAACGGAAAACAAAAACATTGCCATGCCTATCAGCAGTAAACCGGCCACACAGCTTATAGTCCAATTCCCACCCGCAATCGGTTATACCCCGGAAGATAAATTTATCCTGTATATCGATCAAACCGATACCATCCGGGAGTGGAGCTATTTTCATGAAGGCAAGGGTGAAAAGCCCACGCTCTCGGCCCAGTGGTTGGATTATAAATCGTTCGGGCCGCTGCTGCTGTCGCTTGACCATCCGTTTGGCAACAACGCCGGACGCGTCTGGTTTACCAATGTAGGAATCAAAACAATTCACGAGCCTTAAAAAGCTCGCCATAACGCTTTGCCGCACATCCAGGGCATCGGACGCCACAAGGAAAATTAGTGTTCTATTTCGATTGGCTCCAGAAAAATAATCCAACCGGGAAACCCGACCAGTTCCCCGCGCTCAAAAATAAATTCGAAACTACCGTTCCTGGTTTGTACTGCATCGGCGACCTCACCGGTATTCCGCTTATCAAGCTCGCGGCGGAATCGGGTTATGAACTCGTCCAAAGATTTTTAAACGATACGGCATTTAAAAAAGAACGCCAGGTTAAAGCCGCTGATGTTTTTGATCTGATTATCATAGGCGCGGGGCCATCCGGTGTTTCGGCCGCCCTGCGGGCCGCTGAATTGGGATATAAATATCTGATAATCGAATCAAACCGGATGTTCAGCACGATTGCGAATTTCCCAACCAATAAACCCATTTATGTGACCCCGATTGACCCGCCAATGAATTCGGCTCTTCGATTCAACGATGGCGCCAAAGAATCTCTGCTTGCAGAACTTGCAAATGATCTGAAAGAAAAGCCGTTACAGATACATGAAGGCGAAACAGCGCAAAGAATTATTCAGAATTCCGAATTGTTTACGGTCCAGACAACCAGGGCGTCATACACGGCGCTTCGAGTGGTCGTTGCCATCGGAAAGACCGGTAATGCCCGAACACTCGGAGTTCCGGGAGAAAGGCTGTCGAAAGTTTTCACACGTCTGATCGACCCTGGGGAGTTTAGCGACAAGGATGTTTTGGTGGTCGGCGGCGGCGATAGTGCGGTTGAAGCCGCGGTTGCGCTTGCAAGAGCCGGTAATCGGATAACATTCTCATATCATAAATCAACGTTGAGTCGCCCCAAAGCGCAGAATATTGAGACTTTTGAAATCCTGGCGGCAAAAGGCTCTCTTGTCCCGATGTTTGGTTCCACGGTAAAAGAGATCCGGCCGGACCACGTTGTTCTTAAGGACGATAACGGCGAAAAAGTTATACCGAACCAGGCAGTCTTTGCCTTGATCGGCTCGGAAATCCCTCTTGAATTTTTTAAACGCTCCACGATTAGCTTGGAGGGCGAAAAACATTTTGCCGATTGGCTGAAAATTGTTACGCTTCTGCTGTTTGCCTCGGTGCTTTATTTTGGAAAAAGCGCCCCGAGCGTTCGAGTAACGGGTGTTTTAGGGTTTCTCGAAACACCCTTGGGGTTGCTTCGCGAAACCTGGCCCAAAATGGCCGGCGGGATGTTGGCTTGGGGAAGCTTTATCGGGCTTGGAGTTTGTGCGATTTATCTTGTCGGTCACTATAGTAAGAACCCAAAGCAATACTTTACATCTGCGTGGAATTCATTTAAATACAGCTATTATCTGGTGATTATATTGTTGTTTTCATATTTGTATGTTGCGTATAAGCTATTACTGCTGCGACCGATATTCGGCGATATGGGAGACTGGTATACCGTTGTTTATTCCTTGACAATTGTAATTTTCGGATTACGTCGCATGGCAGTCAATCCGACAGGTTATATCAAACGTCAAACAATTTCGCTTATGTCAGTCCAAGTAATCCCGCTCTTTATCTTGCCGATGTTTGTTTTCCCAATTCTCGGTGCGCATGGTCTGCTGGGCGGCTGGGTCATGCAAAATGTTTTCCCGGGTGGTTCCTATTGGCGGTCATTCGGTCTGGTGCTGGCCTGGCCGCTTTTCATCCATAACCTTGCTACCGGCCAGCCGACAGCGTTCTGGTTGGTGCTCGGAATTCTGCAATCATTCGTCATTATTCCCTATATAGTTTACCGATGGGGCAAGGGCGCCTATTGCGGATGGGTATGCTCCTGCGGCGCTCTGGCCGAAACCCTCGGAGATGAATATCGGACCAACGCGCCGCACGGAGTGTCGGCCAAGAAATGGGAAAATGCCGGGCAGGTGGTTCTTTGGTCGGCAGCGCTTGTCACGGTCCTTGCGTTTTTTTCCGGCTTAAAAGGCAATCCCTGGTCGTCATGGGCATCGGATGCTTATGGATTCGTGGTGGATAGTATTTTTGCCGGCGTCCTGGGCCTCGGCGTATATTTCTTTCTGTCGGGTCGGGTATGGTGCCGTTTTTTTTGCCCGTTGGCGGCCTTGATGCACATCTATGCCAGATTTTCGGTATATCGTATTTTTGCAAACAAAAAAAGATGCATCTCGTGCAATATCTGTACAAAAGTATGCCACATGGGGATTGATGTCATGAACTTTGCCAATAAGGGCATCCCCCTGAATGATGTGGAATGCGTGCGATGCAGCGCTTGCGTGGTAAGTTGTCCGCTGCAGGTGTTGACATTTGGGAGAATAGAGAAAGCTGATTTGGATAATACCGGTTCCAAACAAAAGCATATTCCTCTCGCCAAAGGGTGGATCAGCGGTTTGCCGAAAAAAGATATCGATATGCTCATTGCGCTGGAACAAAAAAGTATGGGATTTCCAAAAGATTCGCTGCTTAACAAAGGACATTAATCATGCCGTCAAACTATTACGAACCCAAAGACCTTGCCGACTTTCCCAATATCGCCGAGTTCGCTCCGAAGCAGGGCGCGGCTTTTTTTGATTATTACACCAAGTCAACGTCGGCGGGCTCCCTGACCGAACGGGAAAAATCCTTGATTGCATTGACGGTGGCGACCGTTCGCCATTGTCCCTATTGTATCGACGCCTATACGACGAAGTGCTTGTCGCTTGGTGTTTCAAACGATGAAATGATGGAAGCGATCCATGTCGGGGCAGCCATGGTTGCCGGCGACGTGCTAGCGCATGCGACCCAAATGCGAAAAATCGTCAAAAAGAAGGAGATGTAAAATTCATTTTCCAAATACTACCCAGGATTGCGAACCGGTTCCGATTGCCCCTTTTTCCAAACGACTTAAAGAATCCGGGCTCTTTCCGCTTCTTGCTACCGCAATCGATGTCCTCCAGATTAATGTCGGCCGGCGCTGTAACCTCTCCTGCAAACATTGCCACCTTGAGGCCGGGCCTCACCGCACCGAAACCATGTCTCGGAAGGTGCTTGAGCGCTGTCTTGAAATCGCCCGGACCCCGACGATCTCAGTGATCGACATTACCGGCGGCGCTCCTGAATTGAATTCGGAGCTTGCATGGTTTGTGGGTGAAGCGGCAAAACTTGACAAGAGGCTTATTGTGCGGTCAAATCTGGTGGTTCTGAATGACGAAACATACGCCTCTTTTATTGATTTATACAGCCGGAATAAGGTTGAAATCGTCGGGTCTCTGCCGGATCCGCATGGCGAAAAAACCGACCGTCAACGCGGTACGGGTGTATTTGAACGGGCGATAGAAGTTATCAGGCGCTTAAACCGGCGCGGCTATGGCATGGAAGGCTCGCGCCTGGTGTTGGATTTGGTTCACAATCCTGTTGGAGCATTTAGGCCCGGACCGCAGAAATCCCTTGAGCAGGAATACAAGCGGCGGCTTTGGGTTGACCAGGGTATTCGTTTCAACCGTCTCTTCACGCTTACCAACAATCCATGCGGAAGATACCTTACGTATCTTATCCAAAGCGAAAACTATGCGGAATACATGACTGCGCTGGCAAATGCCTTTAATCCGAACGCGGCTGGAAACGTTATGTGCAGGACCATGCTGTCCGTCGCCTGGGACGGCCGTCTTTATGATTGTGATTTCAATCAAGCGCTGGGATTGCCGGTTGATCATGGCGCCCCCGACCATATCGACCGGTTTGATCCGGCATGGCTCAGTACTCGTGAGATCGTGGTTGCGGACCATTGTTATGCCTGCACCGCGGGCGCAGGCTCATCGTGTCAAGGCGCGGTAAATACCTAATGCCAAAAAAGGGGTGTCCACGATTGGGGCAGCGAGGCATTTATCCAGGACCCGGACGGCTATAGTATCGCCCTGGTAACAATGGCAAAAACAAAATGATAATTTCCGCCTGATTGCCGATGTTAATGCCGCAATGTCGATCAAGTGTTCTTGCCGGCCGATTTCCAGGAACGATAATCCTTAAAAGTATCGATATCGTTTCGCATTGGCAGAAGAGAAACCTTCAGATTCCGTTCCTGAACTATCGTTAAGGTTTCTTTGAGGAGCTTTTCGGTGCTCCATAAGGTAGCGTTGAATATTTCCAGCCCCTGCATGTCCACCCCGGCAAGATGGTAGCCGCCATCGTTAACCGGCCCCAATACAACGTTACATCCGTGTTCCAAAGCCTTGGCCGCCAGCAGGAAATCATCCTGGGTACGTTCGGGACAATCGCACCCGATGACGATAAAACGCGCAAATCCCAAACCATGGCAATACAGGCAGGCATTTTTCATCCGGAGGCCGAGGTTGTTTCCGGTTTGCGGAAAAAATGATGCTGCATTGCCAAAAATTGTGATCAATCCGCCCGGGACGCGACCACCGGCAAAGGCTACATAATACGGAAAACCGTTAATTGCTTCGACCGTCGCATTTAAGAGCTCCCGATAAATCCGGTACGCGGCTTCTTTTCCTTTGGTCCGCGCGATGCGCGTCTTTACTGGCGAGTCAAGCGTTTTTGCAAACACGATCAATGCGATATTGTCAAAACTACGCTCAGGTTTTTCCATAATAGGCCTTATAAAAATCGGAATTGTCGCCCGTCAGCGTCCCCAGCCGCCGTCGCACGAGATAGGCCGTTGTCAGCCGTAGAACCAAAAGCATATTATAAACGTATGATTTCCGCCGCCAGCGTCTGGTTGACGACCGGGCGAGCGCGGGCAGAACGGCAAGCTCGCCCTGTTCTTTAAGAAGCATGGAAATCTCAATGTCCTCCATAAGTTTGATACGCGGCATATCAATCCGTAAAGCTTTGCGCCTGAAAAACTGTACCTGGTCGCCGAAACTGATCCCGGTTAACCGCGCACGGAGATTATTGAGTGCGGTAATAAGTACGAAGCGCAGACCGGGTGCATCGAATTTGGTTGCAACACAGCCGCCGCAAATATGGTGGTTGTTTTTGCAGAACCCGTACAGCTTTGCAACCCCGTCTTGGGTAAGCCGGGTATCGGCATGAATGATAATAATAAGATCACCGGTCGAATGTTTTACGCCTTCGGCGATCTGTATGCCACGTCCGCGGTCCGATGTCACCAGTTTGACCCGCCGGTCTGATTGTGCAATTAACGGCGTATCATCCGATGACCCTCCGTCAATTACAATAACCTCCGCCTGAACGTCTTGCGGAAGCACAATGCTTTCCAGGCAATCGCGTAACTGGTTTCCTTCGTTGAGCACGGGAATAATTATTGAAAGACTTTGCGGATATCCATATCCCGGCGATGCAAATTCCGGCCGGCGCCATAGGGCGGCAATTTCTAAAAGGAAAGGAGGTACATATTCAAGAATGGGAATGGTCATAGATTCTTTCCAGATCCCGGTTGCCCAATATTTAAAACTGGTAAGCCAGGAAATGCCGATTGTTCCGGTAAGCGCGATCCATGAACGTACCGGATACAGGACGGCAAACATGGCAATGATCGTAAAATACCAAGGGTGGGCGGTTGGTGATGTCAGGAGAAATGCCAGGGCAACATTACCGCATGCTCTGATTGGGTCCGGCGTTAAGAATATAACGGCGCTATATGCTCCGAGGAAAATCACCGTCGAAATCACCAATGCGTTGTGGTACGAAAAGAACAAAACGAGAATCCCGTATAAAAAGCCATTAAAATGAAATTCGGATGCAAAACGCCCGGTAACGGTAATCAGCGAGTTGGCGCTTGTACCATAGAGGACAACCATCACCAGTGGAAGAAGCGCAAACCACAGATACCGTAGAGTTTCTTTTCGGATGAGCAAGGGAATAAATATAAGGGCCGTAAGTTTTACCGACGCTGCACAACCGATCAGGACAAACATGAAAGCAAACTTTTTTTTCTGATGCATAAGCATTGCGCCGGCCAGCATGCATAGCAAAATACTCTCGACGTGACCTTCAGCCGCGAATGCATAGAGCACCACCGGATTAACCGCATAGAGCAGAGCCTCGTTCAGCCGTGAGCCCCGGTTTTGGAGAAAACGAACAAGGAGCAGCAGCGTGCCAAGATCAAAAAGAATGAGTATGATTTTGAGAAAAAGCGCGGAATCCCGGACTGAAACACACGCTCTAAATACAAGTTGGGCAAACGGGCCGTAGATCGAGGTGAATTCTTTGTGATTTATGCCCTGCCAGACCGTATCCCGAAACGGCATTGTCCGGGGATCGACGGGCGGTATTGCATAAGGATTAATCGCATGTAACTGAACTCTTCCTTCCCAGAGATATCTGTTAAGGTCATCTGAGTGCTCAAGGGGGAGCAAAAAACACCGGGCAATTATGGCAAGTAACATGATCGGCATTAGTTTCCAATTCGAGGGCCAGGTGTGGCGGAGCCCAAGCATGCTGGAAAAAGAAAGTACAAAACCGGTGAAAAAGAGTAGTGTTCTTTGAGAAGGATAAAATGAAATGCTGCAGAATGCAAGCAGACCTAAAGCAAGAGTACAACAGGAGAGCCATAGATGAAGGATTTTGATACTAGAATCTCCCAATATTTAAATATTGATTTTTATAAAAAACAATAATGAAAAAGTACGCGATTATCCGCCCTATTTCAGGAGATCTTTTCATATCTTGAAGACCAACTTTTCAGGTTAAACACCTATAGTAAATGTGATAAAAAAAGGCCGACTTGTGTCGGCCCTTTTAACCATTTTAAAGCAATTACTTGATCTTTTTATAACCTTTGGGAATTTCAAACAAGTCCGCCGCCGCGTTTGTCTCGGAAACGTCAAGCAATTCCTCGGATGATTTGATTTCAGTGTTCATGACCGATGCGGTGGACGTTATCTGCACGGGAACGCCCTTGATTTTCTTCATTTCCGCGATGATCTTTTCCGACCCCTGCATCTTGAACATCGGCGCGCTTAAGAATTTCGCGTAAAATTCGGGGTCGATCTTCACGTCGGTAGTGGCCCAGATTTCGGAATTCGACGTGCTCATCATGATGGTTTGCGCTACCGTATACTGGGTGCAGTTCCAGGCGCCGATTTTCTTCTGCTGCGCCGTAGGCGTTACCGTGGCCTCCATTTTCATCATCTTCATCATCCCCGCCATCATGGCGGGCATTTCCTGTTGTGAAGAAGGCTGATCTTTTGCCGATACGGCAGTGTCGAGCGCCTTGTTAATGGCGTCGAGGGAAATTTCCGAATATTGCTTCTTTTTGTTGTTGACGTAATACACGACGTTCTTGTCGAGCCTCACGATGATGGCAGTGTCGGCGTTCTGGTCGATGCGGCAGCGGTCTTTCGCGAGGGTGGTCACCGGCGTCGCGTCGGAAGCGGGGACGGTCTTGCCGCTTACGGTATATTGGTCGGTGTGCCGTTTGTATTTTAAAACATAATCGGCATTGACATCTGCAAAAAAAGAAACGGCCAGGATCGATCCTGCGGCAATTGCAACGGCGTTCTTCGCTTTAAACGGCATACTGACTCCTTTGAAAATGGTTTAACGGCTGCTTAGTATCTGTAGCTGAATTATCTACGTTTTATCGTAGATAATTCCTGCGTACAGATACTTATCCACCTTGTGGGTTAATAGCCCTGTTTAAGATCATGCTAAAAATAAAGGTCCATAAATGGTTTCGCTGTTACGGACGACATAATCGGCGCATTGGTCGTAGAATTCAAAACGATTGAGAAGGGTTTCACGGGTTTTTTCATGCCCGTCCATGGATTGCACCAGGCAATCGGACACAAGAATCGAGTTCAACGTATGATAAAGATTCAAGAATTGCTTCGGACTTAAATTGGAGTCCTCTTCGCAAATATTACGAAGCGTACGTTCATTAAGACAATACAGCGCGCTCCATTCTTCGGGGGTCTGAATAAAACCGCGCAACAGAAGTTGATACATGTCCAGCCGCGTGGGCCTTCTTCCTTTGAGCAGGAATGATGCTGTTGACAGAGCGCATACTTCCGCGATAAAAGGATGGGGGTTTGTGGTAAAAATGTTTTTTTTATCGTGAGCGCTATATACTCCTGCTTTGATGGCGGCAGTCGCGTCATCCATGGATTGGGCGCCGGAGACCACGACGCAGAAGGGGAAGTTCGGTTTTATTTTAAG
>Ga0182011_10001501_pt1 | contig 20433 bp, 21 predicted proteins | sample 711E1DmetaG_FD_120481 | JGI IMG/M metagenome (GOLD analysis project Ga0182011, IMG submission 120481) | Permafrost microbial communities from Stordalen Mire, Sweden - 711E1D metaG | ecosystem: Environmental > Terrestrial > Soil > Wetlands > Permafrost | place: Sweden: Stordalen | collected... | reverse complement strand
GGGATAACGGAGAACTCGTACGGGCTCTCCGGGTAATAGAGCCGGTGGATGATGGTTTTCAGGACATTGTCATCGATAATCAGCCCGGGTGTCAGCATGTCGGGCATCTCGTCGCGTCCCGCCTCCTCCGCGAAATGAAACAATCCGGAGTTGTATTTCTCATCGGCCCGCTGGAATTGCGCGCAGAGACGCGGGTAAATGCCCTCTCCCTCAGTAAGATGGTGCAGCGTCTCATACTGCTCGATTCCCCGGTCCTCGCAGATCCGGAGGAAGATGATACGGTCAATGATCAGCTGGACCGCACTGTTGATCTCTTCCTGCGTGAGGGAAATATTACGTAACGCAATGTTACGGGCAAGCAGCAGCCGCCAGTTCTCGATGTCCTCAAGGAATTTCTCATCAACACCGGCCGTGCCATGCTTCTCCCCGTTGGTCTCGACATACTTATCAAACGAGCCTTTCCGTATTCCCTCCGGGGAAAAAACGGATGCGATCCGGTCCCACCGCACCTCATATTCAGTATATGGGAACAATGCAATCCGGGCCGTTGCCACCGTGTCTTCTTTCCGGATCGGGACATTGCAGTCATAGACCGCGAACTCCTCGAAATTGGTCAGGATCGAAAGTTTCAGCTTGGCGTTCCATGCGTACCGGCGCAGCTGCAGCGCAGAATTAAGATCGTCCCCAATCGGTACACCTGGTTTTTTTGCCTCGCAGATGAATTTGCGCTTATCGCCGATCCGGAACGAGTAGTCAATGAACTTTGTCTGGCCCCGGATCAGGATCCGGTCTTCGTGGATGACTTCCTTGTACGCCTCGGAATATCCCTTGTTGTTATCCACGTCCCAGCCGAGAGCACGGAAAAAAGGGTCAAGAAATTCACGCCGGAGTTCCGTCTCGTTCTTCTGCCCCTTGTGATAGACCGGGCGGTTGAACTCATAGCGCTGGACAAGATCGATGACTGCCTGGGGTGCCGGCATCAGGCTCTGCGCCTCACGTATGATAAGTAAGCAGGCGTACCCGCATCTATCTTTCTATTATTACGCTGAAACCGGGTCGTTGAAAATATCCAGCCTCCCTGATCAGAGTACTCACGGCCGGAAAGCACAGTTATCTTTAAAGAAAGCCAATATCCAAGCAACAATTCCGGGGGATTCATGACACAACCTTGCGAGATGCCAGTCACCCAGATGCACCTGAGACCGGCAATGACCGTCAATGAACTGGTGGTGGCGATGGGGAAGGCCGGCGCCTACAACGGCGGATCGCTCGCCCGCGCCGCGGATATCTGGGAGCAGATGCTCCGGGATAAAGAGGCCACGAAGTTCTTCGGGCTTGCCGGCGCGATGGTACCAGCGGGCATGGGTGGGATCGTATCAGATCTTATCAAAGCCGGCCACATCGATGTACTTGTCTCGACCGGCGCCAACCTCACGCACGACATCATCGAGGCCATCGGCTGCAGGCACTTCCACGGCACGGCTTTTTGCAACGACATCGAGCTCCGGCATGATGAGATCAACCGGATCTACGATGTCTATCTCCCCAACGAGGCCTTCGGGCACTTCGAGGAGTTCATACAGAAGGTATTCGGCGAGCTGGAGCCGGGCTCTACCATTTCTATCTCCGCACTCCTTGAACATATCGGGAAGCATGCAAAGTCCGGCATCCTCCATACCGCTGCCCGGAAGAAAATTCCCGTGTACAACCCGGCGGTGCAGGACTCGATGATCGGCCTCCAGTACTGGCTCTTCTCCCAGACGAACAAGGTCACCGTCGACGCTTTCGCCGACATGCCGGCTCTGATGGACCGGTGTTTCACAGCAAAGAAAGCCGGGGCCATGCTCGTGGGCGGCGGGGTGCCGAAAAACTTCATCCTCCAGAGCATGCTCATGACCCCGAACGGGTTCAGCTACGCGGTCCAGCTGACCGGCGACCGCCCGGACCTCGGCGGGCTTTCGGGTGCAACGCTGGACGAGGCCCGGTCATGGGGCAAGATCACGGAAGAGGCGCAGGCAGTGACGGTATACGGGGACGCCACGATCACCCTGCCCGTGCTGGCTGCGGCAGTGATGGAGCGGCTCCACCATGGCTGAGCTGATCCTCGCGCTGGACGTTACCGAAAAAAAGCAGGCGCTTGCCATTGCCCATGCCTGTGCTCCCCATATCGATGCAATCAAGCTCGGGTACCCGCTCATCCTCTCCTGCGGGCTCGCGGTTGCTGAAGATCTCGGGGATTTCGACCTCCCGCTCATCGCGGACTTCAAGGTCGCCGACATCCCGAACACGAACCAGCTCATCGCCGAGCAGGTCTTCGATGCGGGGTTCTCCTCCGTCATCTGCCACGGGTTTACCGGGAAAGATGCGGTACAGGCCTGTGTCGATGTCGCCGGGGACTATGGCGGGGCGTGTTTCGTGGTCGCGGAGATGAGCCATCCCGGGGCGACCGCATTCTTCCATGGCGGTACCGCGGAGAAGATCGCGGGGCTCGCAATGGAATGCGGGGCCGACGGGATCATCGCCCCTGCCACCCGGCCGGAGCAGGTGAAGGCGCTGCGGAAGATTGTCGGGAACCGGAAGATCCTTTCCCCGGGCGTCGGGGCACAAGGAGGGGATGCTGCGGCAGTAGCAACAATTGTTGATGGGATCATCGTCGGCCGCGCGATCTACGAAGCCGATGACCCGGCAGCAGCTGCGGCAACGTTTGCCCGGGTCCGTACCGGGTAAGACCGGGAGCGGGTGCCCGGGTAATCCGGGGCTGTTACCGTCAGCATTCAGGCAGCGGGAATCGATCTGGTGCGATCCGGCCTTTTAGGAAGAATCATCCCCTGATCCCCGAACCGGCGCTGAAAATTCCCCTGATTGTATTGTTATATTTAAATGACGGGCTTATTGCGACCAGATCTGCATATGCGCGCTTTTTAATCCATGAAATCGCAGTCCATCGAACCTGCTGGTTCTAAATATTTATTAATGACCTGTGCAATGTTATAGTATGGATTGGACAGCAGAACAAAGGAAAATAGCAGATAAATATAAGAAACTGGATGATATTCCGGAAAAGGAGCGCAAATACAAGTGCCACACCTGCCACCTGATCGTTGACGAGAACCCCTGTCCCAATTGCGGCGAGACGCACCTTGAACTGATGTGCCCGCTCGACCACTGCCACTGCAACCACGAGATCATCTCGGGCATCGAGTACTGCCCGCTCTGCGGCCAGGCGGTCTGTCCCGAGTGCGGGTCGCACGATGTGGTGCAGGTCAGCCGCGTGACCGGGTACCTGCAGGACGTTTCCGGCTGGAACGCCGGCAAACAGCAGGAACTCAAAGATCGCATGCGTTATTCGGTTGCATGAGATATTATACCGAATCCGATACTCTTTTCGTCCGCGGCTCGTTCCGCGCTGCAAGCACCGGCATCAATGGAGGCATCCGCTCGGTCTCCACGCTCCTGAACCATACGCTTGAGCCGGACTGCGAGTCTGCGGATGCAGGGAAAGTACTTGAGATTGCGGCTGCCGGTGACGGTATCGGCAGCGATTATTTCGGTCTCTTGACAACCGTCCCCGCAAGCCAGGCCTGCGTGCTCCAGTACGATTTTATCACGGTCATCATCACGGCAGGGATCCGCCGCGAGGAGCCCGGCAGGGCGGGCAGTATCAATATCATCGTCACCAGCAGCGAGGGGATGAGCGATGCCGCACTTCTCGAGACCATCATGATCGCGACCGAGGCAAAGGTTGAAGCCCTGCTGGCACTGGGTCTCCCGCTCACCGGGACACCCGCCGATACCGTCATGGCGGCATGCGAGGGGGAGGAGCGGCACTATTCTGCCGGTCGCCTGACTGAAGCGGGGAAGAGGGTCCGGGAAGCGGTACTCCACGGAATACCTGAGGCCCTGACACGCCATGATACTGCAGTGCAGACAGCCCGCCCGGCCTTCTTTATTTTCAGCCGGATCAAGGGCGATCACTGGATCCAGTGGTCATCCGAGAAATGCCCGTATTATCCCTGTCATTTCGAGGGGCAGTCCTGTGATTTCTGCTACTGCCCGTTCTATCCCTGCAGGGACGAGAACCTCGGCCAGTGGGCAACGGGTTCAACCGGCGGCCGGGTCTGGAACTGCGCACAGTGCACGCTTTTGCACGAGCCGGTCGTTGCTGATTACCTGAAAAAATATCCCGGGGCATCACGGCAGGAACTGGTGCGGGTCGGCAACCGGAACAGGTAAAAATCTGCCGGGCAGTGTGCGGACGGACCAGTTGCTTCGTGCACCACGTATGCTCTTCAACGCTTGACCGGGAACATTCCATTCCCAAAAGAGACCTAAAAAATATTTTTATGCTTCCCTGATACCCGGGCAGTATTACCGGACGACAAAAAGAGTAATCGTTATCATACTTTTATGTTGCACGACGACAGGAGTGCAAAGAGAGGAATGAATTGAAAATTCATTCCTTGAGTCTCGTACCGTTTACGATACGACTAAAAGAGCGATCTCAATCACTCTTTTATGCCAAGCGCCTTGATGAGCTCGGGCAGCGGGATGCCGTGCGCCTCGGCAGCCTCACGGATCGTCTCGCCGCGGGCAATGGCGCAGCCGACACAGCCCATGCCGAACTTGAAGAGGGCCTCGGTTGCCTCGGGCTTGGCCTTGAGGAGATCATAGATGGTGCTGTCTGCGGTAATCTCAGTCATACCCTTCTAAGTCATTCCCGGGGGAAATAAACCTGATTATAAAGGCCAGCCCTGCGGCATGATAATGCAGGTTTCAACCGCACGATTCTCCCGCATCCTCCCGGTAGCCGCCAACACTTGTCTCCCCTTCTTTCCACTGGTTGGTATCGGAAGTCGGAAAGAGGAGTTTTCCGGTCCAAGTGACGGGCATAGGTGGCTGGCTTGCATCGCTGCTCTTCTGGCAGATCAGTTTTTCAGTATCCCTGAGTTTTGTGTCAGCGCTGGTCTTTACCGAATCCCTGTCTTCTGACACCAGCTTTTCGATATCCGGCGCGGGGTCCGCAGACTGCAGGGCCAGCTTCATCCGGTCGGAATGATCCTGTTCATGCTTCCGTACGCCAGCAAGGTATCCCGCAATATCGTAGTTCTGGTCAAGGTTATGCTGGTAAAATGATCCCATGGCATAGGGCAGTTCCTTCCCGCCGGAAGCGAGGGGGAGGATATAGGGATTCACCAGGATTTCCCGGTTCACCTGTACCGAATAATCCGAGACGTACCAATAACCGTCGAATGGTTTGCCGGGTTCCCCGACCTGAGCTAGTTTATAGCCACCGGACGTCTCCCAGGATCCGCCTTGTGCAGGCGGGTGAAGGTTGGAATTTTCTGTGGCAGTACCTGCACAAAGACCGCAGACATTGGCTCCTCCTTCATACCCTCCACCTGAGGGGTTGTTGAACCAAGGGGGATGACTCATCGGACCGGTGTCAACACCGTCCGGCGATGTTGCGAACGGGGTTGTCCATGAACGGGGGGTTACGCTCACCGGAACGGAAGCCGAATCGGTATCTTTTCCATCGGTAACCGTCAGTGTCGCGGTGACCGGGCAGAGGAACGTTACCTTCTGGTTAGCACCCTTGAGCTGGACACCATCCATTTTCAGTCCCGAAGGGCACCCTGTTCCCGGGGCAAAAGTCCAGGTATATTCTGTGATAGATCCGGTTGATCCGGTACCGTCGAGATTGATGGGTGTACCGCGTTCTGCAGTATAAGGTCCCCCGGGATTGGCTTTTAACGGTTTTTTCTGGTGCGGTGTCAGGGTAGCAGTCGTTACTTCCTCTCTGGTCGTGCTTGAACAGTCCTTCCCGGTATCGTCCCACTTGTGCACGCACCTGAGATAGATGCCTGAGTCCGAGACCTTGTAGATATTGTTCTCATTCCCGGAAGCTTCGCCCGGTCCGGCTTCACAGTTCGGGGAGATATCCTGGTCCACGGTCTCGGAGATTGGCTCCCAGTCTGACCACCCGTACGTGTACGTGTAGACCCGCTGTTTCCCGGTCTTTGATCCGGTTGCTTTCCCCCAGACCTGGATGTCCCCCGACTCTGATTCGGGACCGAACGTCATTTCTATCGTTGCACGGGAAAGAGACGCTGAACTCGTGTAACTCGATTCACCCGACTCACTGTACAGATGACCATCTTCATAGACGTAATACGTATCGGTGTCATCCACGGAATACCCGCCGTTTGCGGGGATTTCCTGCTCGGGATCCGCACTCAACCAGCCGTACCAGTTCTGATTGTTCGATTCAACCTTATGATGGAGTTTTACCGGTGTATTGATGATGAGCGTTGTAGTGGTTTTCCGATTCATATCCGAGACCCTGCGGGTATCCGACACCGTCTCATCACAGGCATCCTTCTCGACCTCGGTATCAGTGTGGGTCAGGGATAAATCCCAGATCTCGTCCCCGCTGCCCCCGTTTTGGGAATATGCATCTCCTGCCGGCATCTGATATGATTCTGATGCCTGCGAACCGGCAGAAATGCCGGATGTCAGCCCCTTTGAACCGGAAGTCCCTGCACACCCTGAGACAGCGGCCAGGCAGATGATCATCCCGCACATTGCAAGAAAGAGATACGTCCGACGAATCCTCATTCCGAAACTCCGTAATTATGAATCTGGTATCCGTGGTATAAACCTATTGAAGGAATAACGGAAAGATCAATCCGACACTTTCACTACACATGCTGACACTATATAGTCCGTACAAAACCGCACTCGTAAATGGAGATGTATGAACATGGATTATTCCGAAGCAGCAGAAAGAATCTCCCGAAAGTTTTCAAAAAGCGGACAGGCAGTCGACATTAAGAAGATCGAGGGAAAGCTCCGCAGGCTCGTAGATGAATTCGGCGTCCAGCCGCAGGAAGCGGAACGCAGCGTCACGAATGAACTCAACAAGGAGTTCAACATTACCACGGCTGGTTCCGGTGGCGGCGGCAAGGCCGGCGGCACGAACGAACAGAAGAAGATCGCCGACGGGATGCCCGGGGACTGGGTCACCATCGAGGGAAAGGTGGTCGCACTCTCGGCACCGGCCTCGCCGTCCATTGCCCAGAGCGGGATCATTGCCGACGAGTCGGGTGCGATCCGGTTCGTGGCATGGGCAAAATCCAATGCTCCCGCCATGGCCGAAGGGTCATGGTACCGCATCGAGTCCGCAGTCGTTGATGAGTTCAAGGGTATCCCCAACCTGAAGATCCACTCGGGGACAACGGTGAAGGAGATCAGCGAGGACCGCTCGCTCATCCCCACGCTGGTGCCTGTTAAGGATCTGCACTCCGGTATCGCCGGTGTCCGCGCCAAGGTGATCCAGGAATGGGACGCGAGCCATGAGCGGATGCTTCAGTCCGGCCTTCTGGGCGATGAGACCGGCACGATCAAGTTCGTGATCTGGAAGGAGCCGGGCCGGGAGAAACTCGTTGTCGGAGCCGTCTACACCATCTTCTACGCACAGGTCGACGAATTCAACGGCAGGCTCTCGCTGAACCTGAACACGGCGACGGTCATGCAGGAGGAGGGGGATATCCCGGTCAGCGGCGGCGAAGCTGCGGTCCGGGGTTCCATTGTCCATGTCGCGCCCGGCTCCGGCATCATCAAGCGCTGCCCGGTTGAAGGATGCAACCGCGCCCTCTCGCGCCAGAACTACTGCCCTATTCACGAGATCCAGCCGAAGTTCGTGTACGACCTGCGGATCAAGGGCTGGCTGGATGACGGGGAGAAGACGCACAACATCCTGCTCCAGCGCGATGCCGTGGAGTCCCTGACCGGGATCGCGCTCGACGCGGCAAAGGAGATCGCGGAGAACAACCCGCTGGGCATGGACGAGGTCTTCCTGCGCATGCGGGATGCCGTGCTCGGGCGGTATATCGTCTGCTACGGCCGCGAGATCGACGCCCGCCTGCTGGTCAACAAATGCGAGCGGGTGAAGTTCGAGACGGGCGAACATGCTGCCCTGCTGAACCGGGCCGGTGGTGCGTCATGAGCACGAACCCCCGGGACCTGCCGAGAAGGGAGGGCGCATTCGAGCGCGAGCCGGCACGCCGCGTCTTCGCGTCCGAGCTGCGGGAATGCCGCTACCAGTTCAAGGACGGGGAAGACGAGAAGAGCCCGACCTTTGTCCTGCTCCCCACGGGAGAGCGCTCGAACCGGATCTTCATTGTCGGCACCCTGACGGAGAAGACCCGCCAGGGCGAGCAGAACATCTTCTACCGGGGCCGCGTTGTCGACCCGACCGGCACCTTCTTCATCATGGCCGGCAGTTACCAGCCTGAGGCTATGCAGCAGCTCGCCAGGATCGAGCCCCCGCAGTTCGTTGCGGTCATCGGGAAACCGAACCTGTACCAGAAGCCCGACGGGTCGTTCATGAACTCCGTGCGGGTCGAATCGATCACAGTCGTGGACAAGGACACCCGCGACCTCTGGGTGCTGGATGCGGCAAAGCAGACGCTGGACCGGATCGATGCGTTCAACGCCGGTACGGCCCCGGATGTTGTCAAGGCAAAGGAGCAGTACCCGACCATCGACCCGACCGTGTTCCGGAGAACTGCGTACGATGCGCTGGCGCAGATCAAGATGTAGTCGATCATCCCCTTATCCTGTTTTTTTAATTGTCTGCAATTTATACGAAAGTGTTTATCCTGAACCGGAACGCATACTGATTCAGAGATTACGTGATTCCATGACGATTTCAGGTTTACAACTGTTCCCCGTGTTGTTCGCACTGCTCCTTATTACTTGCTCCGGATGTGCTACGGTTCAGCAACAGGTAAATACTACCCAGGCTCCGGCAGCCGTAAGCGGGAATCCGATACAGGGTATGGATACTCCGTCATCAATACCAACACCGGGAATGACGGCGGCGGCCAGCCCGCTTCCCGAAATAAAGGCGAGACAGGATCTGGTTGTTTTACGGGGAAAGCCGTTCACCATCAACGGGACAGTAACCAATCTGTCGGTAAAAGAGGTTCAGGTGTGGATACTGAACGGTACCATCTCGACCACACGCATTCCGGTTATGGCAGATGGATCATTTCAGGTCATTTTACGTCCTGATGAAACCGCATCGTTATCCCGGACTTTTTCACCGGCGCTCGTAATCCAGTACCCCACCCCGCCAGATCAGTTCACCGTTAATTTTGATGCGAGCTCGGGTAAAATAATTGCAACGCCCGAAACACCGGAAAGAATCGTCTCTGAACTCAACAACAGACAGAATTATCCCACAACACTGGTCGATTACCTGGATCAGGCAATAACACAATACGGACACGGAAATTCATGCGATATCTACTTCCCTGACGGGGTCGATGCGTGGATTACGCTTGACCCGATCTTACCGTCACCCCCGGGAACAATGCTGGTCACCGGGAATACCAGCCTCCCGGCCGGGACACCCCTGTCTGTTTCGTTAATAACGGCAAGCACACATCCGACACCAAAAAATTATGACTCCTCCCATGAGATGGCGGAAGGTACTGCTATTGTCGCTACGGGCACAGGCGGAGTAAACCATTTTTCCGGAACGATCGATACGTCCCGTCTCAATACCGGTAAATACCTGATCTCGGTGAATACCAACGACGATGCTTTGCAGGCAGGTGCTGCAGGTGATACCGAGATAATTGCACAGAGCCCGCGACAACCGACAGCAGGGAATTACATCAACTGGTCACAGCTCACCCTGCCGATTCTGGTTGTTAATACAACGATCTCGCCGGAAATGCTGGACGCGGGCTGGCAGATAGGAGAGCCCGGAACCCAGGTGAAAAACAACGATGTGCCCTACGGTTCGATCATTGACTGTGGACCGGATGCTGTATGCCGGGTCTTCGATAAGACCGGCGTCGAGTTCCTCGCTGTTTATGATTCGAACGAGGCACGTATGATGGGGGTCCCGAATGGTGCGGCAATTGATTCCGGCAGCATCGGAAACGTTACCCTGATCAAGCTCAATGGGGAGACCATCCTGACTAAAATCGATGAATATTGAAAAAAAATGGATAAAAAAATCAAAGCGCTGCGTTCTGGAAAACCACGCTTTCAACGCCATTGGCGAATTTTGCAGTCACGATAACATTGTTGGAACCGGAGATGCCGGCAAACATCCCACTTGAACCGGGATTTGGATTGAGCGTCCCTTTTTGTGCGCCATTGATCGAGACACGGAGTTCGGTGACATCTCCGGCAGAACAGGTACTGGTCATGACCTGGAGCTGGATGGTGGCCGGGGGATTTTTCTTACCGGTGATGGCGATACTGCAGGACGGGGCCTGCGGGGCAGATGCTTCTGCCAGGGTTGGCGGCACGGTCAGCGGTGGGTTTGGAAGGGGTATAGGTTGCGAAGCGGGAAGGAGCAGGAGAACCGCGACGACGAGGATTATAACCACAATAATCCCGCAAGCGATGAGGTAGAGCGTCACCCTACTCTTCTCCTGGATCGCTATGCGACAGTTCGGGCAGACGGTGCGGCTGGAATCAATGGATGCACCGCAGTGAGGGCAGGTTTTTTTCGCCATGTATGTCAGCATTACAGGGGCGAATTAATATGCGTTGTTAAATTACCTTTAAAAAAGTATAATTGGCCGGAACAGACATACCGATCAAAATCCGCCGGAAACCGTTCAGAATACTTCAACAAGTCCCCTGCTTCTGCCGGTGAGTACCCGGCCGCCCTGCGGGGTCACGACAAAGGTATTCTCGATACCGACAAGGCCGACATCCGGGATACCTTTCTTAGGCTCAAGGGCAAAGACCATCCCCTCCTCGAGCGGCTCGTCGAAACCTTCCGCAATCACCGGTGTCTCGTCGATCCAGAGCCCGATCCCATGCCCGAGGAACTTCACCCGGCGATCGCCAAACCCCATGAAATTGGTCAGGAACGCCGGTTCAAGTCCTGCCATGATGGTCCGGTAGATCTCTGACGGGATTGCTCCCGGCTTCAGCATTGACGCCATGGTATCCTGTATCTCCACGCAGCGGAAGTGCTCCTGTATCGCATGCTCCGGAATGGCTTTCCCAAACATATACGACAGGGTCTTGTCCGTCTGATATCCCTTATACCCGCACCCGATGTCAATCACCACAAGGTCGCCCTTCTGCAGGTTGCGGGTAGGGCAGCCCATCTGCGGGACTGAGGGGTGCATGCCGGCAACGCCTCCGGGGGTATCCGTGCAGGTCGGGCAGAGGGAACTGGTTCCGAACCCGATCTGGCCGAGCAGCATCTCGTTGAACCCGCCAAAGCGGATGAGCCCCTGGTGGCCTTCTTTCACCATCAGCGAGTACAGCTCGCAGGTGAGCGTGACCTCATCCATTCCTTCAACGAGCAGGTCAGGAACAAGATCCTCGAGCACACGGCGATGGATCTTCCCGGCCCGTTCCACGAGCGCAAGCTCGTAGGAGCTCTTCTTCGCACGGACTGCCCCGACCTGGTCATCGACCGCTTTCACGTCCCTGAATCTCAGGTGTTTCTGCATCCGCTGAACCTGGGCGATCGGTACATGCTCGGTCTCAAGGTATATTGTTGCCGGGAAGGTTTTCATGTCGGCAGCAATGTCCCGATAACTTTTCATCTTCCGGATCGGCAAAAAGAGCGATTCGTCAACCGCCCGCTCATAGCTGTGCCGCACCCAGAAGACCGCATCGCAGTCCTGCGGGATCAGGAGGAGGCCGTCCTGCATGGTGCCGGTGAAATAATAGAGGGGGATCTTGCCGGTGATGGCTGCAAGCTCCCAGCCGGGCTGTGTTTTGTCCATCCTCGCCCGGAAGCGCTTCATACGGTCGGTTAATTCAGTGAGCGGGACTTTCATGCTGATAAAAAAATGGCTGATGATGCTATTTATCGGTAATGGAATATATCCTGGTTACCACCGGCAGCGTATGGGGAAAGGATAAAAAAGAGCCGGCCGCTGCAAAAAAACCCTTCTGACAGATTTAAAAGAGGGCACAGATTATTAATTACATGATATATATGACAGCCCGGAATTCAATCCTTTCAATCGCCATCATCATCTGTCTTATCATCGCATCAGGGTGCACGGGTACTGCCGGCTCCGCCCAACACCCGGTTCAGGTAACCCAATCCCCGGTTCAGACAAATCAGCAGTATACACCCGTATCGTACAATGCAACACCTGTCCAGTATGCAAAGGTCAACGGGGTTACGCTGGCATACCGGGAGTTCGGGTCCGGTGACCCGCTCCTGATGATCACCGGGTTTGGCAATACCATGAATGACTGGAACCCGACGTTCATTGGCATTCTTGCAACAAAATACCATGTCTATATCTATGATTCCCGGGGGATGGGATCCAGCAGCGACGACACTACGATAACCCCGTCGATGTCCCAGTACGCGGACGATGCAGCTTCGCTGATGACCGCCCTTGGCCAGGACAGCATGAACGTCTACGGGGCTTCCATGGGATCTTCAGTTTCACAGTATCTGGTCATCGATCACCCTGAACGTGTGCGAAAACTGATCCTTGATTCCAATTCCGACGGCGTCCGGAGCAACGAGCCAACAAAATTGTCCCGGATGATTAAAGCAGCTGCTGACAGTCCTGCCACACCTGCAGGCACCCGGAGGGAAGCGCAGGCAATCCTCGCGTCGAACGGCACAGGGGACAACCTTTCCGCCATCAACAAGGATGTTATGCTCATTGTAGGTACCGCTGACGACCTGACTCCCGATACAATCTCAGTCCAGATGGCCGGGCAGATCAAGGGATCCTGGCTTGTACGGTTCAAGGATCTTCCGCATGTCGGTTCCCACGTAGCACCCGTCGAGTATGGGGAGACCGCGCTCACGTTCCTTGGTATGGACGAGTCGCCCCTGAGCAAATAAATTTTTATTTGTATTCAGAAAAGGGATTGAAGATCGCGCGATTATGAGCGGGAGGCCTTCTCAGATTCCCACCGCTTCATCACATCAGCGCCTTCGATGAACACGAGCCCGTGCTTCTTTGCATAGAGTTTCGCATCCGCCTTGGTGAGCGCATACCCACTCTCGTCATCCAGCATCTCGCAGATGGTGATGGCCGGCGTGATCTTTGCCATTTCTGCCATGGCGATCGAGAGCTCGGTCTGGCCTTTCCTCACATCGAGGAGCCCGTCAGCTGCCCGGAGGAGTGCCATATGGCCCGGCGTGCGGAAGGTCTCGTGGAAGTTCACGCTGCCACCGTTGAGTGCGTGCTTTACCTGCTCGGCGATCGCGTTCACGGTCAGGGCCCGGTCACGGTCGGTGATACCGGTGAAGGTGTTGCGGTGGTTCACCCAGAGCGAGAATGAGGAGTGGTTCTTCCGGTCATAGGGAATATCCCCCTCGCGTTCCGCAACGGCGATTGCCCGCAGGGCGTCGCTCGCAAACGGGAGGCCGAGGCGCTGGGCGGCAACCGGGTGGACGGCCGTGCAGATGAGGCCGCCACCGTCCTTGCGCATCCGGACTATGTCCTTGGGCGTGACCGCATCGGAGCGGATTGCAAAATCCGTTTCGCCCTCGCGGTCATCGAAATCATAGAGGAGGATGAACTTCCCGTCACGCAGCGCCGCAAGCGCCTTGTCCATTACGGCCCCACCTCAACACTGACGCTGTCCGAGTCCTCGACTCCGAGTTTCCGGCGCAGCGCCATGGGGGCAATTACCTCGATGATGTCCTCGGGATAGTGCGTCCGGCCGGGGACAACGATACCGCACGAGATGGTGCCAATCCGGCACGGGATGCACTTGGCATCGCCAAAGGTCCGGCCATCCGTGGAGAAACCCTTGATCCGGGTCCATTCCAGGACATCGATCTTCTTGCGGATCGGGATGCTTGCATGGTTGAGGCGGATGTTGAACGTGCCGGGGTAGGGCTCGAAGCCGAGATGGTTTTTGAACTGTTCCTTGTACGCAGGCAGGCTCATGTAATACTTGCCTTCACCAATGCCGGATACTACAGCGCCGTGGAGGGCGTAGCTCTTGCCTCCTTCAGAAAAGATACGCGAATATTCCTGGTATTCCCGCCTGAGCTCTTCCTCACCCTGCTTTGTCACGGTGACGTGCTGGCCGTCAGCCGTCATGGCCCGGGTGATGAGCCCCTGCGTCTCGAGCCCCTTGAGCCGGCGCGATGCTGTCTGCTGGCTGATCGCAAGCATTGTTCCGATACTCTGGGTCGAGACAAAGACCGGGCCCTTGCACCCGCCCCGGAGTGCGATGGCCTTGAGGCACTGGAGATCTTCAGCAGGAATCATGCTTATCAAAATTGAGTTGCTTATTATTTATGAGTTGCCTTCCGGCAGATGCTCCGTCGTATTTCGTTTTGTGTCGAATCCTCGTTCGTTAGTTATATATCAGTCCGGGTCATTGATCATGAGCATGAAATCCGGGTTGCGGAACCAGCTTGCCGAGAAGATGGCGGGCGAAATTACGCTGTCGGACTCACCGGGAAGCGCCCTCAAGAAATGGCGCCTCAACTTCGAGATCGCCCCGGGCGTCCTTTCAGAACGCCTCGGCGTCTCGCCTTCTGTCATCAGCGATTACGAGGGCGGCAGAAGGAAAAGTCCCGGCACCGCTGTGGTTGGCAAGATTGTCGATACCCTCCTTGCCCTTGACGAGGAGAACGGCGCAAAACACATCCAGAAATTTTCAACCATGCTCTTCACAAATGTCGACGATGACGTGATCTACGACCTCCACGAGTATGAGACGGCCGTCCCGCTCCAGAAATTCGCGGATGCGATAGGCTGTTCCCTGCTCTGGGGGTCCATGGACCAGGTCATTTTCGGCTACACGGTGGTGAACAGCCTGAACGCGATCATGCAGCTCTCCTCCGATGAGTTCAACCGCATCTATGGATGGAGCACGGAGCGGGCGCTGGTCTTCACCAATGTATCGACCGGAAAATCGCCGATGGTCGCGATCCGCGTCACGCCCTTCAAGCCACGCTGCGTGGTGCTGCAGGGCATTGATGCCGCGGACGTGCACCCGATTGTCGAGAAGATGGCAGAGAAGGATCGCATCACCGTCATGTGTACGGGCATGGAGATTGACCAGATAGTGAGTACCCTGAGGGAACAAGAATGGTAGGCATCATTACCTACGGTGTATATATACCGAGATACCGCATCAAAGTCGAAGAGATTGCACGGGTCTGGGGCGCAAACGGATCAGAAATATCCGGCGGCCTGGGCGTTTTTGAGAAGTCCGTGCCCGATCTCGATGAAGACGCTGCGACCATTGCCGTTGAAGCGGCACGCAATGCACTGCTCCGCAGGAAAGTCGACCCCGGGGAGATCGGGGCCGTATACGTGGGAAGCGAGTCGCACCCGTATGCCGTGAAGCCGACGGCATGTACAGTGGGTGAGGCGATAGGCGCGACGCCGAACATGACCGCTGCGGATTACGAATTTGCCTGCAAGGCAGGTACCGCTGCTATCCAGACCTGCATGGGTCTGGTGAAGAGCAACATGATCACGTACGGGCTTGCCATCGGCACCGATGTTTCGCAGGGTGCACCAAGCGATGCGCTCGAGTACACCGCGGCAGCGGGCGGGGCGGCATATATCATCGGAAACGATGACCCGATCGCCACCATTAACCACACCTGCTCGTTCACGACCGATACGCCGGACTTCTGGCGGCGTGAGGGTCAGGACTATCCCCGCCATGGCGGCCGGTTCACCGGCGACCCGGGCTACTTCAAGCATGTCAAGGGCGCAAGCAACCTGCTCCTTACACAGATGAAAAAGACACCCAAGGACTACACCTACGCGGTTTTCCACCAGCCCAATGCGAAGTTCCCGCAGAAAGTGGCAAAGGACCTCGGCTTTGTGCCGGAGCAGATCAAGCCGGGCCTCGTTGTCCCGCACCTCGGGAACACCTACTCCGGTGCATCCCCGATTGGGCTTGCGGCAACGCTCGACATTGCCAGGCCGGGCGACACCATCTTTGTCTGCTCGTTCGGGTCCGGCGCGGGAAGCGACGCATTCGACATTGAGGTGACCGATGCAATCCTTTCTGAGAAATTCAACCGCAGTGCGGCGCCCAGCGTCGAGAAACTCCTGCAAAATCCCATCTACCTCGATTATGCACAGTATGCCAAACATAAGGGGAAGATCGTGATGCAATCATGAGAGACGTAGCAGTTATCGGGGTCGGGTGCACCACGTTCGGGGAGAAATGGGAGAGTTCGTTCCGCGACCTTTTTGTGGAGGCGGGGGCCCTCGCTCTTGAGGATGCCCAGCTCTCGGGCGAGAAGATCGACGCGATGTATGTCGGCAACATGAGTGCCGGCCGGTTCATCGAGCAGGAGCACATCGGCGCCCTGATCGCGGATTACGCCGGCCTCTCCACCAACCACATTGCCTCGACCCGTGTCGAAGCGGCCTGCGCATCCGGCGGCCTTGCTTTCCGGCAGGCCGTCATCGCCGTAGCAAGCGGGATGGAAGATATCGTCGTTGCGGCCGGTGTCGAGAAGATGACCGATGTGGAACCCGGTGCGAGCACCGATGCCCTCACCGGCGCAGCGGACCGTGAGTGGGAGGGGTTCGTGGGAGCAACGTTCCCCGGCCTCTACGCGATGATTGCCCAGGACTACATGCACAAGTATCACATGACCCGCGAGCAGCTGGCGCAGGTCGCGGTCAAGAACCATTTCAATGGTGCACGGAACCCGATCGCCCAGTACCAGCAGGAGATCACCATCGAAACCGTCCTGAAATCCACGATGGTCGCCGATCCCCTCCGGCTCTTCGACTGCTCACCTATCACAGACGGGGCAGCAGCAGTCATCGTCGCACCACTCGAACGGGCAAGGGAATTCACCGATACACCGATCAAGGTGCTGGCAACCGCACAGGCAAGCGACTCCATAGCACTGCATGACCGGCGCGACATCTCGACGCTGGATGCTACCGTAGCCGCAGGGCAGCGGGCATTTAAAATGGCGAAACTTTCGCATAAGGACATCAACATGGTGGAAGTGCATGACTGTTTCTCGATCGCCGAGATCTGTGCGATTGAGGACCTCGGGTTCTGCAAGAAAGGAACCGCGGGAAAATTCACTGCAGACGGCGAAACCGCGCTGGGTGGTAAAATCCCGGTCAACACGAGCGGCGGCCTCAAAGCCTGCGGCCACCCGGTCGGTGCGACCGGCATCAAGCAGGTGTACGAGATCGTTCAGCAGCTCCGCGGAGAGGCCGGAAAACGCCAGATCAACGGTGCGAAGATCGGCATGACCCACAACGTCGGCGGCACGGGTGCTACCGTGGCAGTCCACATCCTCGGGAGGGTCTGAACATGACCGTTGCACGATTCTGGCGAAAGATCCCCCAGCGCTACAACCTGATTGGGACAAAGTGCGAGAAGTGCGGCCGGCATTTCTTCCCCCCGCGGACATTCTGCCCGGACTGCCGCAGGGCGGGAAAAATTGTCGACCACAAGTTTGGGGGCACGGGAACCGTTGTTACATACACGATCATCCAGACCGAACCCGACCAGTTCGCGTCCCGTGGACCCTATGTTCTTGCCATTATCGGGCTCGATGAAGGGCCCCGGATGACTGCACAGGTTATCTGCGACCCGAAGGAGGCAAAGATCGGCATGCGGGTAAAGAGCACCTTCCGCCGGATCGCCACCGATGGCGAGAGCGGCATCATCCACTATGGCACGAAGTTCGTGCCGATGGAATAATTTTTTTTTAAATTTCCAGTAATCCGTAGCTCATTTACTGCTCTGCCGATACTATCAGCAGACACCCCGGACCTGTTTTAACCCGAATGCCTGCTTTACAGGCTTAGTAACAGAACAATCCCGACGATGGTCCCGATCCCTACAACAACCCACCGGAGCTGTGATTGATCGATCCGCCCGACGATCTTCCCGCCAATCGCCCCACCGGTGAGGGCTCCCGCTGCCATCACCATTGCAAAATTCCACAGGACCGGGCCGGAAAAAATAAAGAAGACTGCCGCGGCGGTATTCGCCGCAAATGCAATACACTGCTTGAGCGCATTCAGCCGCGTCAGAGAATCATCCCAGGTGATCCCCAGTACCGCAAGAACGATTACACTGAGACCCGGCCCGAAATAGCCGCCATAGACTGACGCGAGGGTGACAAGCACAATCCCGGGTTTTCTGTCGCATTTTCCCTGATCCTTTCCATCAAAGCTGTGACGGATCCAGTCCCGGACCCGGTCCTGAAGCACAAGGAGTGCACAGCCAAACAGGATGAGGAACGGGACAAGGACACGGAAGATTTCTGCATTCGAAAAAAGGAGGAGGGCTGCCCCTAAAAGCCCCCCGATAACGGCCGCGGGGATCAGGAGGAGGAGCCGCTGTTCCTGCCCTTTCAGATCGTTCCGCTGGGCTACCGCCCCTCCAAGATAGCCGGGGCAGAGTGCAACCGTACTGGTGACATTGGCAGCTACCGGGGGAACACCGAGAGCGATGAGCACCGGAAACGTGATCAGAGTCCCTCCTCCCGCAAGAGCATTGACAAGTCCCGCAGCTAGCGCTGCAAGGCCTGCAATAGCGATTTCGGTTCCGGTCAGCATTCCTTCTCCGGGGTTCTTTTTTTAATCCAGTACGGAGGAGATGTCCTGTGCCTTTACGATCCGCACTCCGATATTGGCTATATCATTCAGGTTGGCCCGGTGGATATCTTCGGTCTTTGCACCGACAGCATCCTCAACAACAACGACCGGGTAGTTGTAGGCAATCGCGTCGAACACGGTTGTACGGATACAATTAGGTGTCTGGATTCCTGTAACCACCACTTCAGTGACTTTCAGGTTCCGGAGCATGAGGTCAAGCTCGGTCGCGATGAACCCGCTCATGCGGGTCTTCGGGATGATATACTCCCCCGGTGCCGGGACAATCTCATCGATGATAGCCGCGCCGTGCGTTCCCTCGACAGCAAACGGATGGTTCCGGAAGATCTCCTGCCGGATAATCTCGACATCCGAGCCGTCGGCACGGTGGATCCGCAGGAGATGGAAGACCGGGAGGTTCCGGGAACGAAAGGCCGCAAGCACAAGAAGGATCTTCGGGATAACGGCCTTTGCCTGCGCCACTTTCATGGGTGCTGTGTCAAGGACAAAATCGTTCTGCATATCAATAATCAGGAGTGCAGCTCGCTTCATGAGGCATCATCACCTCAGTGAGGATGCCGGGAGGCTAAAAGGGTTGTGATATTCCTCACCGTACCGGCAGGCAATGATGATAATCAGAACCGCGGGCGAGTAACCTTGTCCTCTGTGCATATATCATATACTGCGTGCCACTGCCCGGGCGAGTACGACCTGACCTCCCGCTCGGCGACCACTGTCCCGCCCAGTTCCTGGATCCGGGCAGTATGCTCGCCTTCAGCTGAGACCAGCGAATAGAAATGGATCGCACCACCGGGCCTGCAGAGCCGGAACGCATCCGTCAGGAACCCCGTGCCCGCAAGGGGCAGGTTCATGACGATCCGGTCAAACTTCCACGGCAGGATTGGGGAAAGCCGCCGGGCATCCGCGAGTACCGGCAGCACGTTCTTTGCCCGGTTCTGCACGAGGTTCTCCAGCATCAGCTCAACAGCCTGCGGGTTGAGATCGGCTGCGACGACGAGTGCCGCTTTCGCTGCAAGGGTGATCGCAAACGGCCCGACTCCGGCAAACATATCGAGGATGACCTCCCCTTCCTGCACCTGATCAAGAATATGCTGTCGTTCCGTGGACAACCTGGCGGAGAAGTAGGCACCGGCAAGGTCGATCGTAAAGCGGTGGCCATGCTCAGTGACCTGCGTCCGTGTCGTGGGTTTGCCCGCCAGGACCGTGAACTCCCGCGTGCGGTACTCCCCGCTCACCTCCCCCTTCGCGAAAACGGCCGTGTGGAGCGACGGGCGCAATGCAAGGATCTTCTCCGCGCCGGCCGGGTCATCCTCCTGCAGGATCGCGATCCCGCCGACCAGCTCGTGGCGGGGTAGCGGGGCGCGGCCCGGGTGCGCCTCAAATTCATACCGCTCTGCACGCTCACGGGGGCCGGTCAGCGGGAAGATGAGATCGTCACCGTCACCCAGCACTCTGAGCGAGGCATCGAGCGCGCCCTCCCGTATCAGCGCCTGCCGTATCGCCTCTCCCTGCCGGGCCGGCACCCGGATGCCCCACTGTTCTACCATCATCTGACCACGTGTATCATAACACTCTACGTACTAACCAATAATCATGGCTGATGATGCCGGGGGCCGTACCGGAGCAGGGAGCGGCGCAAAGTCAGGTCACGATTCAGAGAGGGATACCATTCTACTCAACAGGCTCAGGGACGGCTCGCTCAAACTGTACGAGCTCGACAAGGAGCTCGCACCCATCGATGCGATCCGGATCCGGCGCGAATATATCGAGCAGGAAACGGGCGCAAAACTGGAGAACATCGGGATCTTCTCCATCGATGTCGAGC
>Ga0182011_10001500_pt1 | contig 20436 bp, 13 predicted proteins | sample 711E1DmetaG_FD_120481 | JGI IMG/M metagenome (GOLD analysis project Ga0182011, IMG submission 120481) | Permafrost microbial communities from Stordalen Mire, Sweden - 711E1D metaG | ecosystem: Environmental > Terrestrial > Soil > Wetlands > Permafrost | place: Sweden: Stordalen | collected... | reverse complement strand
GGCGGCGCGTTCCCCACGGGCACGGCGCAGTGGGAGAAGCGGAACATTGCGCAGTTCATTCCGGTGTGGGACAAGGACCTGTGCATTCAGTGCGGCAAGTGCGTGATGGTTTGCCCGCACGCTGTGATTCGCTCAAAGGTGTACAGCCCCGAGCTTGGCGACAAGGCGCCGGCGACCTTCCAATGGGCCAAGCCCAAGTGGAAGGGGATGGAGCAGGATCGCTACACGCTCCAGGTGGCTCCCGAGGATTGCACCGGCTGCGCGGTCTGCGTGGAAGTCTGCCCGGTGAAGAACAAGAGCGACGCCAGCAAGAAAGCCATCAACATGGCGCCCCAGGCTCCGCTGCGCGCCGCCGAGCGCGACAACTGGGAGTACTTCGCCGGGCTGCCCGAGGTGGACCGCAACAAGCTGGTTCACACCCGGGTGAAGGACCTGCAACTGTTGCAGCCGCTCTTCGAGTTCTCCGGCGCCTGCTCGGGCTGCGGCGAGACCCCGTACATCAAGCTGCTGACGCAGTTGTTCGGCGACCGGCTGTACATCGCCAACGCCACCGGCTGCTCGTCGATCTACGGCGGCAACCTGCCCACCACGCCCTACACCTCAAATCCCGAGGGCCGCGGGCCGACCTGGGCCAACTCGCTCTTTGAAGACAACGCCGAGTTCGGCTTCGGCATGAGAATCGCCCTGGACCAGCAGAAAGTCTTTGCTGAAACGATGGTGACGCGTCTGGCGCCGGCGATCGGCGACGAGCTGGTGACGGCTCTATTGGGCGCCTCGCAGAAGACCGAGGCTGAGATCGCGGAGCAGCGCAAGCGGGTGCTGGCGCTGCGCGAGCGGCTGGCCGGCAACCAGTCATCGGATGCGCGCAACCTGCTGGCGATTGCCGACACGCTGGTGCGCAAGAGCGTGTGGATTCTGGGCGGAGACGGATGGGCATTCGACATCGGCTTCGGCGGCCTGGACCATGTGCTCGGCTCGGGCAAGAACGTGAACGTTCTGGTGCTGGACACCGAGGTTTACTCGAATACCGGCGGCCAGATGTCCAAAGCCACGCCGCGCGGCGCGGTGGCCAAATTTGCCGCCGCGGGCAAGCCCAACAGCCGGAAAGACCTGGCCATGGAAGCGGTGAGTTACGGCTCCGTCTACGTGGCGCAGGTGGCGCTGGGCAGCGACGACAGCCATGTGGTGAGGGCCTTCCAGGAGGCCGAAGCGCACCCGGGGCCGTCCCTCATCATTGCCTACTCCAGTTGCATCGCCCATGGCTACGACCTGGTGCATGGGCTGGAGCAGCAGAAGCTGGCCGTGGATTCGGGTTATTGGCCGCTGATGCGTTACAATCCGGCATTGCGCGAGAGCGGGAAGAATCCGTTCCAGTTGGACTCGGATGCGCCGTCGATCCGGCTCAAGGAGTACGCTTACCGCGAGGCCCGCTATACCATGCTGGCGCGCGGAAATCCGGAGCTGGCCGCGACCCTGCTGACAGAGGCGCAGGACGACGTCGAGCGCCAGTGGCGCGTTTACTCCGCACGGGCAGCGATGCCTGGCCGCGGCGAGACGCCGCACATCGCTCCGGAAGAGAAGCCGGAAGAGAAACAGGCGGCCGTGGCTGCCGGAGGTGAAGAATGATCGATTTTTCAACGCAGTACCTCGGCTTGAAGCTGAGCGGGCCGATCGTGGTCTCGTCCACGCCGCTTTCGGAGAACATCGACAACGTCTGCCGCATGGCGGAAGCCGGCGCCGCGGCGATCGTGCTTACATCGCTCTTCGAGGAGCAGTTGGAGCTTGAATCGAAGGCATTGGACGAGGATCTCTCGCGCGGCACGGAGTCCTTTGCCGAGTCTCTGGACTACCTGCCCGATCTGAGTGACTACCGCATGACGCAGGAGGTCTACCTGGAACACTTGAAGCGGGCCAAGGCCGCGGTGAAGATTCCCATTATGGCCAGCCTGAACGGAGCCACTACCGGCGGCTGGGTGCGTTTTGCCAAGGAGATGGAGCAGGCCGGCGCCGACGCCATCGAACTGAATACCTATGCGCTGGCCACGGACCGCAGCCAGACCTCCGCGGAGCTGGAGTTGCAGTTGCTCGAGCTGGTGGACAGCGTCTGCAAGGCGGTCAAGGCTCCGGTAGCCGTCAAGCTCTCGCAGTCGTTCACCTCCGTTCCGCACCTGGTGGCGCGGCTGGAGGACGCGGGCGCGCGCGGCGTGGTGCTCTTCAACCGCTTCTACCAGCCGGATTTCGACATCGAGACGCTGGAGGTGCGGCCGACGCTGCACTTCTCAACACCGTCGGAACTGCTGCCGCGGCTGCACTGGGCGGCCATCCTCTATGGCCACCTGAAGATCGACCTGGCCATCTCCGGCGGCGTTCACTCCGCCGAGGATGTACTGAAGGGCATCATGGCCGGGGCCGGGGTGACCATGATGGCGTCGGCGCTCCATATTCACGGCATCGAGCACATTGGCAGAGTGCTGACGGACGTGCGCTACTGGCTGGAAAAGCGCGAGTACACGTCGCTGTGGGAGACGCGCGGATGCCTCAGCCGCCGCTCGGTGCCAGACACCTCGCCCTTCGACCGCGGCAACTACATCAAGACGCTCAGCTCCTACAGCCTGCGTCAGACGGTGGCGGCGTTTTAGAGCCTCCCTTCTATCGGTGTCGAGTGAGCGTGGGCCGGGAGGCCGGCACTACAAGCCGGCCGGTTTCCGGTGAAAAAAGATGAACCCCGCGGAAGGGCATTCTTCCGCGGGGTTCATCTCATTTTGGGCGACATTGGAGCGGGCGGCGCATGGCAGCGCGCCCCGGCTCTTCAATTCGCCAGCACGGCCCGGTAGCGCACCTTGTTCTTCTTGACCTTTTCGATGGCTTCGTTGGCCTTGGCCATGGGGAAGGATTCGGTCCGGGCCTTGACGCCGTGGCGGGCGGCCACATCCAGCATCTCTCGCAACCGGTAAGGACTCCCCGTAGGGTTGCCGCTGATGGAGCGCAGTCCGGAGATCAGCGGAAAGGCCTGCACGGAAATCGGCGAGGGAGGAACGCCCACAAAGCACAGCGTTCCGGTTGGCCGCAGGGCCTGGATGTAGATCCCCCAGTCCTGATCCGCGTTGATGGTGCTGAGAATGAAGTCCTGACTTCCGGCCACTTCCTTCAACGCCTTGGATTCGCGGCTGTTGACAAAGTGATGCGCTCCCAGTTCGCGAGCCTCATTTTCCTTGGCGGATGAAGTGGAGAAGGCCGTCACCTCAGCGCCGAAGACCCGCGCGAACTGGATGGCGATGTGGCCCAGGCCGCCGATGCCCACGATGCCTACCCGCGAAGAGGGGTTGACGCCATGAGTGCGCAGCGGGTTATAGACCGTGATGCCGCCGCAAAGCAGCGGCGCGGCGGTTTCGCTGTCCAGCGCCTGGGGGATGGGAATCACAAAGCGGGCATTGGCGCGGACGCGGTCCGCATAGCCGCCATGCCGGTGGACGCAGGTTCCCTCCGCCTCGGGGCAGAGGTTCTCCATGCCTCGCGTACACCACTCGCACCGGCCGCAGGAGTTCGACTGCCAGCCCAGTCCGACGCGCTGGCCCACCTTGAGCGACCGCGCTTCGGCGCCAACAGCCGCAACCGTGCCCACAATCTCATGGCCGGGGATGAACGGATACTGGCTGATGCCCCAGTCGTTCGAGATCAGGTGAAGATCGCTGTGGCAGATGCCGCAGTGAGTAATGGCGATCTCGACCTCGTGCGCGCCCAGCTTGCCTGGGTCGTAGTGAAAGGGCAACAACTCTGCTCCAGCCGCGTGCGCTGCAAGTCCTTGAAATTGAGCCATAATAAGTCCGGTATCCTCGCTGGGGGTGGAAAGAAAGGCCGGCAATTTTCAAAAAGAATGACGCGGCCACAGAATTGGCATGAATGAATTTCTACCACTGCCAGTTTAAACCGCCGCCCGTCTCTTTGCGCACAATCAGTATAAGGAAACCGTTGAGATTTCCACCGGCAGGCGCTTCGCGTTGCGATTATCCCGCGAAGAATTTCAACGTCTAACTGAATGAATCCAGTGATATGAACGATGCTGGATTGATGTTGAACCATCCAGTTACGAAAGTTAGAAGATTTTTGCAGCTTGGAGCCGGATGCAAACACGCCCGGTTGAGGATGCCCTTGCTGTCTTATAGCCAGGCTGGTCCCGTATGCTGTTGAGCACAGAGGTGGTCATGTCCGCACAGCGCCGATTCGCTTCCGTCCTTTGCCGTCTTCCCTTCGTGTTGTTGTTCCTTGTTTGCCTGGCCCTGGCGGCCGCGCCGCTGAGCGAGGCCCAAAACCAGCCTCCGCCTCCATCGCAGCCCAAGCAGCCTCAGCAGCCCGACCAGGCCGCGCCGGAGTCGGGCGGTCCCGGCGCAGACTCGGGAGTCATCGTTCTTCCCAAGAAGAAGGAGAAGCCGGAGGAGGCGCCCCTGCCGGCACCCGCCGAGCCCAAGGTCAAGAATCCCGAGGGGATGCCCAACTTCTCGTTGCGCATCGAGGTACCCGAGGTCACCGTGGATGTGGGCGTGCTGCTGGAAAAGACGCATCAGTTCGTGCCTGGACTCAAGCCCGACAACTTTCGCGTTTACGAGGACGGGGTACCGCAGAAGATCGCGGGCTTCAAGCGCGTCGAGGCGCCCATTACGGCCCTGCTACTGTGCGAGTTTGCCGCCAACAGCTATACCTTCATCTATGACATGCGCAACGCGGCCTGGGCATTTGCACAGCAGTTGCGGCCCCAGGACTACGTGGCCATGATGACCTTCGACATGCGCACGCAGATCGTCACCGACTTCACCCAGGACAAGCGCCAACTCTACGAGGCGATCAATTCGTTGATGATCCCCGGTTTCAGAGAGACCAATGTCTTCGATGCGCTCTACGAGGGGCTGGACCGGCTCGACCGCATCGAGGGCCGCAAGTATCTGATCCTCATCGCTTCCGGACGCGACACCTTCTCCAAGCTCACCCTGGACAAGATCCTGAAAAAAGTGAGGACCACCCAGGACGTTACGATCTTCACCGTCTCCACAGGGGGGGCGATGCGGGCCATCACGGAAGGGCGCGGCGGCATGATGGGCTCGATGCGCGACATGGATTACCTGCAGGCCGACAATGAAATGAAGACCTTTGCCCAGATCACCGGCGGGGAGAGCTTTTTCCCGCGGTTTTCCGCCGAGATGCCGGAGATCTTCCAGCAGATCAACCAGAACATCCGCTCCAAATACCAACTGGTCTATCACCCCACCAATGCCAAGCAGGACGGCAGCTATCGCAAGCTGCGCGTGGAGCTGGTGGACCCGGAGGGCCAGCCGCTGCGCATCCAGGACGAGAAGCACAAGCCGCTCAAATACCAGATCATTGCCCGCGAAGGCTACCGCGCCAAGCAGCAGGTGGAGTGACAGGCCCGGTACGGCGGTCTACCCGATCAGATGAAGATTGAGGAGAACGTCGCGGATGTAATACCCCACGACGAAGACCGTCGCCACCGCAACAAGCCACAAGAGTATCCGCACCATGGGCTCTATCTTGTTGACTCTGGCCACAATGGCAGCCTGTTGGAACTTCACGTTGTCGAAGGATTCGTCCAGGATGAGCTGGTCGGCCTCGTCTTGTGTCAGTCTTGAGCGATAGAGGTAAAGGGCGGCAAGAACCAGGACCAATGCGCCCCAAACCGTCCACATTACAGAAACAAATCCGGTCATACACCACCTCCAGAAAAACACTCTGGTCCCAGATACCTGCGGGTCCGTAACGGAATCGCGGTCTCGTGAGTAGAGGGGCCGTACGGTTGACCATCATAGCTCCGAATGGGGCCGATGTGGAGAGAAAAATCGCAGATTGTTATTTTTGAAGGGGTACCGGGCTCCGATCTCCGCATTGCCTTCCCGGCGCCGTTCCGAGGCGGAGCGCTGGGAACGGCCAATCCTGCGACTTTCCGCGAATGGGCCGCATCCAATGGAAGAAAGCGCGAAGAGGCTTGTATCCGCAGTCCGTCGAGGGGTAGAGTTACGGATAAAGACAAGCACTTCAACCATAGGGAGAAACCATGGCCATATCGACCGCCGCACCCGCACCGGAAACAGAAAAGAAGGCGCCCCTGCACCTGACCGCTCAGGCCATTGCCAAGGTGCGCGAGATCATGGCCACCCAGGATCCGCTTCCCGCCGGGCTGCGCATCGGCGTGATGGGCGGCGGCTGCTCCGGCTTCCAGTACTCCATGGCCTTCGAGAACCAGAGCGGCATGATGGACAAGGTATTCAGTTTCGAGGACTTGAAGGTATTTGTGGACGCAACCTCGCTGATGTACCTGAACGGCTGCACGGTGGACTACGTGGAGTCGCTGGAGGCGGCGGGCTTCAAATTCGACAATCCCCAGGTGAAGAGCACCTGCGGCTGCGGTTCGTCTTTCAGCGTCTGACGGCTCGCGTTTCAAGCGATTTGAGCATCCCTACTATCAGTGTAGAGTGAGCGTGGGCCGGGAGGCCGGCGCTACAAGTCGACCAGGAGGCCGGCGCTACAGCAGGCCGGGGTCCGCTACTCCAGGCGCTGCGTCGCAGTCCCCTCGGGTATATTGCTGATCTGAAACTGGTCGTCGGTAAGCGGCTGGTTTTCCTGTACGCTTTCCACCGTCAGGACGATCTGATACTCCTCTAGCGGGCGCTTGATGGTGACCGTGGACGGGTACCGGCTGGAACCGAAATCCCGGTAGTTGGCATAGGTGACCTGGGTCTCCAGGTTGCCCTCGCTATCGTACAGATCCTGTTCATAGGGCAGCAGATCCTCGCGGCGGAGGGTGATGACGCGCACCGGTATCAACTGCTTGCTTCCCGGCTTGCCGCGCATGATGCTGATGACGTATTCCGGCACGGTAACCAGGTGTTTCTTGGAGGCGTCTGCCAGTGTGTCGGTTTCCGCCGTCACCGCGTACAGATCGTCCGGCTCCAGCCCCCGCACCACCAGGGCGTCGAGAAAGAATCCCGGCCGCATGTTTTCCACCTGGCTGGCCGATCTCTTCTTCAGCGTATTGGCGCCTTTGAAGACCAGGTTCTTCGAGGGAATCCAAAGCATGAAGTCCTTGCCGTTGCTGACCATGTCGAACATTCGCGTGCCGATGACCGGAAGCCGTCCGAATACCCGCATCATTGCCGGCTTGCGCATCAGGATGTTGCCACCGAAGGCCGTGTAGTCCTTGGCCACGCCCTCCTTGGACTTGAGCACACTGGCCTGGATATCGACCTTGGCGGTCAGGGTATCGAGCGCGGCCCAGCGCCTGTTGAGCTGCGCCACCAACTCCTCCGGCGCAAGCGTCTGCACCATGGCCGCCTGCCTGGGAACGGGCAGCTTGCGCGTGGTGAAGAACAAAGAGCAGCCGGAAAGAAAGCATGGAAGGACCAGGGCCGCTGCGGCCAGGCGAATTGCTCTCATCGTCCACCGGCCTTCTTGAGGGCGTGCCGGTATCCGGCCACATTGCGGTTGTGCTCGTCCAGCGTTCTGGAAAACCGCGACCGCCCCTGGGCATTGGCTCCGGCAGCCACGAAGTAAAGATAATCCGTCTTGGCCGGCTCCATGGCGGCGCGCAATGAGCGCAGACCCGGATTGGCCACAGGCCCAGGCGGCAGGCCGGCGCGCAGATAGGTGTTGTACGGGGTGTTGCTCCGCAGATCGCTCTGGTAGATCGCGCCGCGCCAGCGGCCCTCGAGCTCCAGCCCGTAGATCAGGGCGGGGTCGGTCATCAGCGGCATCTTTTTGGCCAGCCGGTTTTCAAAGACGCTGGCCACCAGCGGCCGCTCCGCATCCACCGCCGTCTCGCGTTCGATCAGCGAAGCCATCGTCACCACCGTGTGCACATTCTCCTTCAATCCCAGTTGCGCGGCTACCGCCCGGAAGCGCCGCACCATGGCGGCGGCGATCTGCGCCGGAGTCGCCTTGCGGGCGAAGTAGTAGGTATCCGGAAACAGATAGCCTTCCAAACTCCCGGCCGAGGGGTCCAGATCGGCCACCAGCCTGGTTTGCCGCATTGCCGCGTTGAGAAAACCATCCGCGTCAAAGCCCGCCTGCTGCAGCCGGACGGCGATCTCAAAGATGCTCGCGCCCTCGGGGACGGTCACCGTCCGAGTAAAAACATCCCCGCGCACGATGCGCGCATAGACCTCGGCCGGCGTGGCAGGCTGATCGAAGCGGTACTCGCCGGCCCGGAGCGTTCCTCGTTTAACCCAGCGCAGCAGATCGAAGGCATACTGGCTGCGCACCACGCCGGCCGACTCCAACTGCCGTCCTATGCGGAGTGTCGAAGAGCCCGGCGCCACTTCGACAAAGCTCTCACTCTCCGGCCCGAAGGGAGTGTAGAGCAGCCAAGCGGCCGCCCCAGCCGATAGGAGCAAGACCAGCAATGCCGCCAGCCAGACTCCCGCCGCCCCGGAACTCTTCTTCTTTCTGCTCTTGCGTTTGCGGGGCGCCATTGCGTTGCCGTTAACCCTTCTACCGTCAAAGACGCAAAAAATCCGGTTGAGGACTCCCTACCGATTCATTGTACCGGGTTTGCCGGCTCCTCAAGGTGTACAGTAACGGTCAAAGGTTTCCTGAAAGGGTACTGTTCCGATGCCCCTCCTCGACCAAATCCGCTCCGAAAAACTCATCCAACTGGCTCGCGAGCGCTTCGACCCCGAACTCTCGGAGGCGGAGTTGAAGGCGCTGAACGACTCAGCCACTTCCATTGACCCGAAGCTGCCCGAAGACGATGCCCCACGCCCTGCGATCCGGCCGGAGTTTGTGCGCTGGCTGGCCACCGAACGGGAGGCCGCCGCCTATATCGACCCCAAGGGGCTGCGCGTGTACGGAGTTACGCTGGCGGGATACCTCGATCTTCAGGGAAGTTGCATCGCCGTTACGCTTGACTTTCGCAAGTGCGTCCTGAACGGCGAGATGAATCTCCAGTTCGCGGAGTCGAGGAGCATTTACCTCATGGGCTGCACGGTGGAGGGAATTGTTCGCGCCGACGGGATGGAGATGCACGGTCATCTCTTCCTCCGGCAGAGCCGGTTCTCCTGCCAGGTCAGGCTGATCGGCGCGCGGATTACCGGGAATTTGGAATGCTCGGGCGCGAAGCTGGACGGGAAGGAGGCGGTAGCGCTGCTTGCCGATTACGTTGAGGTTGGCGGCAGCGTCATGTTGGACGGGGGGTTCGCATCCTCCGGCGCGATCCGGCTGCCCGGGGCGCAGATCAAGGGCAATTTGGAATGCTCTGGGGCGCGAATCACGGGCCAGCCGGAGAGCCTGGGCGCGCAGCCGGAGGGGGGAGACAAATTGGCGCTGGTAGCGGATGGCGCCCAAATTGACGGCAGCGTTTATCTGCGTGAGGGGTTCATCGCCTCCGGCATTGTCAGGCTGCCCTGTGTGCGCATCAAAGGCGTTCTGGACTGCTCGAGCGCGAAGCTGGAAGTGGAAAAGGGTTTTGCGCTCACCGCGGACCGCGCCGAGATCGACGGCGGCGTATTTCTCCGGGAGGGTTTCACCTCCTCGGGCACTGTCAGGCTGCTGGACGCGCAGATCAAAGGCGAGTTGGATTGCTCGGGGTCAAAGCTGGAAGTGGAAAAAGGAGATGCGCTGGTTGTGGCCGGCGCGCAGGTTACGGGCGGACTGAACTGCGCGGGAGCGAGGCTGCTTGTGAAAGAGGGCAACGCGCTTCTGGCCTACAATGCCGAGATCACCGGCAACATGCTGATCGGCAATGGTTTCGAAGCCTCCGGCAAGATCAGCCTGCATAGCGCCCGCATCGGAGGGGTGCTGGTCTTTTTTGGCGCATCGGTTGGGCATGTCGAGGGCACGAATCTGGCCGTCACCGGAGACTTGCAATGGATGGGGATCAAGGTATCGAGCGCGACCTATCTCGATCTGAGCGGCGCCAGGGTTCGGAATCTCCATGATGACCGGGAGAGCTGGCCCCCGAAGGACCGGCTCGTCGTGGACGATCTGGTCTACGAAGAACTCTCCCTTCACCCTCGGCCCACGGTCGAACAACTCCAAGCGAGCCAATTCGATCCGGAACTGCCGCTCGATGCCGGCGAGCGCATCGGGTGGCTCATGCTCCAGTCGCCGAAATGGCGCTTCGAACCCCAGCCCTGGATGCAGCTTTCCAATCATCTGGAGTCCAAAGGAGATCATGAGGGAGCGAAGCATGTTCTCTACCGGCTCCGCTGTTTGCAGACGGAGAATCGGCGATTTCTTCCGCGCCAGTGGGCCATCGCCTTCGCATGGCTGGAAGAAGCGCCGCTGCGCATCCTCTACACCATCACCTTTGCCGTGCTTCTGGGCTGGATTGTCTTTGGTTATGCCGGCGCAACAGGGGCAATCGCACCAACGGAAGCCGAAGCCTACAAGGCCTTTGCCGGCAAGAATCCCTTGCCCCCAACCTATCCGTCCTGGAACCCGTTCATCTACACGCTGGAAAATGCCGTCCCGCTGGCCAAGCTGGGCCAGGACGACAGGTGGGCGCCGGAGCATGGATTTGAGAACAAAGCCCCGTTCACCGGCTATTGGTTTTTGATGTGGTTCCGCTGGCTGCTCATCCTCTTCGGCTGGTTTCAGGCCGCGGTTCTGGGCGCGGCGCTCTTGAGACGCTTCAAAGAGTAAGCGGACCGCTCCCCGCGAGGGCTTTAAGCTAGAAGCCAGGAGCTGGAAGCTGGAAGCTGTATCCCATCCCCGTTATCTCGGCCTCGACGTCGGCAACCGCCGCATCGGCGTGGCCGTCTCGGACGAGTTGGGGCTGACGGCGCAGCCGGTGATGACGCTGGAGCGGCGGCACAACCGGCGCGAGGACCTGCGCAGGCTGGCCCGGTTGGCGCGGCGGTTTGGCGTGGCGGGCATCGTGGCCGGCAATCCCGTGCATCTCTCCGGCGACGTAAGCCCGCAGGCCGCCAAAATCCAGGCCTTCGCCGCGGAACTCGGGGAACTAACCGGCCTGCCCATCCACCTGTGGGACGAGCGGCTGACCACCCGCGAGGCGCATCGGATTCTCTACGAGGCCGGCCACGCCCGCCAACAGCACCGCCGGGTGGTGGATCAGGTGGCGGCGACGCTGATTTTGCAGTCGTTCATGGATGAAAGGGCAGCGGGTAGGGAGTAGGGAATAGGGAGTAGGGAGTAGCGAGTAGGGAATAACCATTCCAGTTCGTGCCGCATGGGAGAAGGCCGAGGTTTGACCGAGCAGGGCAATCCTCTTATGATGAACAAGTTGGCTTTTGGATCCGGCGACAAGCCGCGGACCAGGCCAATAGGTCTGCAAGACGAGCCGCGCGTTTCGCGCTTGCTGCCCCCTCGTTCAATGGTAGGACAGCTGCCTCTGGAGCAGCATATCGGGGTTCGAATCCCTGGGGGGCAGCCAAATTAAAGCAATTCGCAGTTCTTGTAATGTGGGCATCGTGCTATCCCACCCATAGATCACCCCAGCGACGAAGACCTGTCCCCTCACCCCAGTGAGCAAAAATCGCTCATTGGGGACCCCAAGTCGTTGGGGACCCCGATGCCGCAAAAGCAAATACGCGGCGAGGGTGGGGCACCCTTGACCTTGCACTATCGGTGAAAATGCGATATGCCTTAGAAACCCCAAGATAGCCGAACGGCTCATCCTCAGAAACCCCAAGACTGCCGATCAACTCATCTGCCTCGACCGCGAGCCTGCAGGGCTCATTATGCCCATTGTTGCAGGGCTTCAATCAATCGGGCGGTCTGAATTTCCAGCTCGGGAATCCAGCGGAGAGCTTCCGCCAAGTCGGCTGCCTTGCCCGCCTGTTCCACCTCCCATGCCGCGTCACGCAGCGCATCCCCGCCCACGTTGGCGGCGGCGCCTTTTATCTTGTGGGCCTGTTTCCAGATGGCTCCAATATCCTCTCGCGCAACCTGCTCCTTGAGCGTACTGAGCATCGTGGGCAGCTCCTGCAGAAACTGCGCGGCAACCTCGCGCGCGAAGCCTTCGTCGCCCATCATCCGCTCCAGAAACACCGCGCTATTGAAGACCAATCTCCCGCTTTCCGGTTTTTCCCGCGGGGCCTCCTCGCTCGCGGCCGGTTCGGAGGGTGCAATGCCGGGGGCAGGATGCGTTTTTCGCAACAACCACTTCTCCACCACGACGGCCAGAATCTTCGGATCGATCGGCTTGGCGATGTAATCGCTCATGCCGGCGGCGAGGCATTTCTCGGCATCACCCTGCATGGCATGGGCGGTGGTGGCGATGATGGGAATGTTGTGGTTGAGGACACGAGACTGGGGATCGCGTATCAGGCGCGTGGCCTCGTATCCGTCCATCTCGGGCATCTGCACGTCCATCAGCACCAGGTCGTAAGACTGCGTCTCCAGCGCCTCCACAGCCTGTTTGCCGTCGGAGGCCACATCCGCGCTCCACCCCAGGCGCTTGAGCATGCCGCTGGCCACTTCCTGGTTGGTGTAATTGTCCTCAACCAGCAGGATGCGGGCGCTATTGCGGCGCACTTCGCGCAGGCTATGACGGGTAACCAGGGCTCGTGTCTCCTGCGGCTGTTCCCCGGCCAGCAACGACGCCAGGCAGTCGAAGAGATCGGATTGCCGCACCGGCTTGATCAGATAGGCCGCGAAGCCGATCTCCTTGAAGCGGCGGGCGTCGCCTCGCTGCCCCATGGAAGTCATCAGCACCAAGGGAGTATTCTTCAGAGTTTCATCGGCCAGAATGGTGCGGCCCAGAGTCGCCCCATCCATTCCGGGCATCATCATGTCGAGGACGGCCAATCGGAACTCGTTCCCGGCGGCTATTGCGTCGCGCAGGCAGGCCAGGGCCGTCGCGCCGTCTTCGACGGCGGTGGCAATGGCGCCCCAAGAGTGCAGTTGAGCGGTAATCACCTCGCGGTTGGTGGCGTTGTCGTCCACCACGAGAATGCGCGCGCCCCGCACCGGAACCGGAGATATTTCCGCCGGCCTGGTCTCCAACTGTTTGGCCAGGCAGATTGTGAACCAGAACTCCGAGCCCTCGCCTTCCTTGCTCACCAGCCCGATCTCTCCGCCCATCAGTTCGATCAATTTCTTGCAGATCGCCAGGCCCAGGCCGGTGCCGCCATACTGGCGGGTGGTCGAGGCGTCCACCTGCGTGAAGCTGGTGAAGAGGATTTGCTGTTTGTTCTCGGGAATTCCGATGCCGGTATCGCGCACACAGAAGCGCAGCCAAACGTCCGCCGCGGTCTCCGAGATCAGGCTCACCCGCACCACGACCTCGCCTTGATGCGTGAACTTGATGGCGTTGCTGGCCAGGTTCAGCAGCACCTGGCGCAAGCGCCCCGGATCTCCCTGGAGAAGCGTGCAGACGTCGGGCGCCACGGCGCAGATGAACTCCAACTGCTTTTCGCGGACGCGCTCGGTCATCATCTCGGCGAAATCGTCCATCAGGGCGCGGAGGTTGAAGTCCGTGGAGTCGATCTCCAGCTTGCCGGCCTCGATCTTTGAAAAGTCCAGGATGTCGTCGATCACCGTCAACAGCGACTTGGCGCAGACGTCAACCACCTCCGCCCAGTGCCGCTGCTCCGCGTCCAGATTGGAACCCAGAAGCAGCCCGTTCATCCCCAGCACGCCGTTCATGGGGGTGCGGATCTCGTGGCTCATGTTGGCCAGGAATTCGCTCTTTGCACGGCTGGCCGCGGAGGCCTCCAAGGCCAGTTCGTTGGCTCGTGCGGTTGTCTCCTGGAGTTGGCGATTGCTCTCGCGCAGAGCATTCTCGGCTCTCTTGCGTTCGGTGATATTCCGCCCAATGCCCGCCAGCCCCGTCGCATGGCCCCCGCTATCGAAGAGCGGCACCTTCGTGGAGAGGCAGTAGCGGACCTCGCCGGTGGCGCTATCGCTGGAGGTTTCCTCGCGATCGAGCAACGGCTGGCCCGAGCGGATCACGCTCTGCTCTTCCTCATAGAATCCCGTGGCGACATCGGGCGGGAAGAAGTCGAAGTCGGTCTTGCCGAGCAGGTCTTCCGGCTTCTCCATTCCGTTGAACTGCGCCACCACGCGATTGGCAACGACGAACCTGCTTTGGGCGTCTTTCACCCACATCAGATCGGGGACATTGTCGATCAAGGCGCGGAGGATGACGCGCTCGTTGTCCAGAATCGTGTTTTGCGAGGAAAGCAGGCGGTTGGCGGCCTCGGCGGCTTCCCGGGCCTGCACCAGATCCGCCTCGGCCTGCTTGCGCGCCGTGATATCCCTCCCGATGCCCGCGAGTCCCGTCACATGGCCCTCGCCATCGATCAGCGGCACTTTCGTGGTCAGGCGATACGAGACCTTGTTTGACCCATCCGGGCAGCTTGTTTCTTCCTGATCGAAGATGGGCTGGCCTGTCCGGATCACGCGCTGCTCGTCCTCGTAGTAGCGGCTGGCCGGTTCGCACGAACAAAAATCGAAGTCCGTTTTTCCGAGCAGATCTTCCGGCTTCTCCACTCCGGCCCATCGCGCCACCGATCGATTGGCGATCACAAACCGGCTCTCCAGGTCTTTCACGTACATATAATCGGGAACGATATCGATAAAGGTGCGGAGGATCTGGCGCTCGCGATCCAGAGTCGCGTGCTGAGCGGAAAGCCCGCGGTTGGCTTCCTCGGCCTCCTCTCTGGCCCGCACCAGATCCGACTCGACCTGCTTGCGCTCGGTAATGTCCTTGCTGGTGCCCACAAGCCCCAGGAACTCGCCATCCTGCGAAAACCGCGGGTCGGCAAACGACTCCAGCCAGCGCCACTCGCCATCGGCTCGCCGGCAGCGAGTTTCGAATTTGAAGGGTTTCCGCTCTTCATGCGCGCGCTCGTAGGCCGCGAGAAACGACGGCGCATCCTCCGGGTGAAGCAGATTCCGCCATGCATCCTGTTCCTGATTTTCCTCGGTTCCCGAGCAGAATCTCCGGTAGGTGCGGTTCATGAAGAGCGTCCGGCCCCCTTCATCGGTCACCCATATGCCGATGGGGCAACTGTCGGCCATGATGCGGAATCGATTCTCGCTCTCGATCATGGCCAGCTCGGCTTGCCTGCGCTCGGTGATGTCCCGGAAGAACCATGCGCGCACCATGTACTTGCCGTCTTCATCCCGCAGGCAGGTGGTGTAGCGTTCCAGCGTCCGGCCATCCTTCAATTCGATTTCGGATTGGTCGTTGGCATCCAGATCGGCGTTCAGCTTTTGCACCTGCTTGAGGAAGGCATCGGGATCCACGACCCGTTCCAGGATTGCCGACAAGACCGGCTCGGCCGAAGCGCCGATGGCGATGCTGAGCGGACGATCCGGAATCTTCTCGGGGGTGACATTCCAAATATCGAGGAACTTCCTGTTGTGCGAGACCACATTGCCTTCCGCGTTGACAACCAGAATTCCGTCGAGCGAGACCTCGTGTATGGCGCGCACCAGGGAGTGCTGAAATTCGCGCAGCTTCTTGGCCTGCTTGCGCTCGGTGATGTCTTCCACATGAACCACGAAGAACTGCGGGCTGCCGCCGCCGTCCCGCACCAGAGATGCCCTGATGCGCACCCACACCTCGTTTCCGAGGCGGTCGGTGCAGCGCATCTCATCCTCCACGTATCCCGCCGGCTCGGCAATCAGCCGGCGCATCTTATCGCTGGAAGCCTCGCGATCGTCGGGGTGGGTCAGTTTGATCCAGGTCGTTTGCAGCAACTCCGCCGCGGAGTATCCGAGCATGCGGCAGAGCGCCTCGTTGACCTGCACGTAGCGCCCGTCCAACCCGGTGACGCACATGCCGAAGGGCGCGTATTCGAAGATGCTGCGGAAGCGCGCTTCGTTCTCCCGTATCGTCAGATCGGCCTGCATGCGCTCGGTGATGTCGCGGAGAATATTGGCGATGGCCACCACATCTCCGGCGGTGTTTACGATGGGGAAGCCCGTAACGGAGACGGGGATCTTGCGCCCGTCCTTGCGCAGGCAATAGCCTTCGTGTTGCGAGAACCTGTCGCCTTGAAGCAGCTTCTGGGCAAGGCCCTGCAGGGCTGCCGCGCGATCCGGGGGGACCAGCAGGGACATGTGCTGCCCGATCGCTTCGATCGAAGAGTAGCCGAATATCGATTCCGCGCCGCGGTTGAAGGTGCGAATCGTCCCATCGGGCGTGCAGGCGATGATGGAATCCTCGGAGTTCTCCACGATGGCCGCCAGAAACGCCTGCGTCTCCTCGGCGGCCCGGCGCGCGGTAATGTCTTCCACGTGGACCACGGTGCAGAGCGGGATCCCGTCGTCGGTTCTCAACAACGACATCCTCACATTGCACCAAACCAGGGAGCCATCCCGGTGCAGGTAGCTCCTCTCTCCGTCCAATCGAGCGGCTGGATCCTTCCACAATAGATCCATCCTCTGCAGCGCGGCGGCCAGATCTTCCGAGGGGCACAACTCCGGCCAGGTCTTGGCCAGCAACTCCGGTTCGGAGTATCCCAGCATGCGGCAGAAGGCCGCATTGACCTGGATGAAGCGCCCGTCCGGCCGGGCCACGAAGATGCCCACCGGCCCGTGCTCGAAGACTTCGCGGAAGAGTTCCTGGCTTTCGCGCAGCTTTCGCTCGGCCAGCACGCGCTTGCGGATGTCGCGGTAGATGGCGGAGCAGCCCACCACCTCCCCGGTCGAGTTCAGGATGGGCGAAAGGCGGATCGAAACCGCTATCGAACTGCAGTCCTTCGCATAGCTGACGGTTTCAAACGGGACGCTTGTCTTCCCCTCCCGGATGAGGTCGAGCCGGCTATCCACATCGTGGCGGCGGTCGGGAGGCGCGAGAATCGCGATGTTCTTTCCGATAATCTCCTGCCGTGAGAAACCGAAGAGCGCTTCGGCGGCGCGGTTCCAACTCACGATGGTCCCATCCAGCAATCCGCCGGCGATCGCGTCGTCGGAGTATTCCACGATCGAGGCCAGCAATGCCTGGGCGTGCTCGGCCTCCCGGCGCTCCGATATATCGCGAAGAATGACGGAGATGGCCGCCAATTCTCCGGAGGGGTTATGAATGGGGGACTCGGTCACGAAGACGTGAACGATGCGCCCGTCCTTGCGCCGGCCCAGGGCCTCATAGTGCGAAATGTCCTTGCCTTGGGGCGCCTGCTCGGCCGGATGCGACCGGTGGGGCCGCCTCTGCAGCGGCGCCAGCATCGACATCCGTTCCCCGATCGCCTCTTGGGCGCTGTAGCCGAGTACCGTTTCCGCGCCGCGGTTCCAGGTCAGAATCGTTCCCGCGGGGGTGTAGGCGATGACGGCGTCGCCGGAACTCTCCACAATGGCGGCGAGGAAGGCTTGCGCTTCCTGGGCCGCATGCTGTTCGGTCACGTCATGCTTGATGGCGATGTAGCCGATGGTCGCGCCTTGCGGGTCGCGAACGGGGGCGATCCGCATCTCCTCGACATAGAATGTGCCGTCCTTGCGGCGGTTGGTCAGCTCCCCGCGCCAGACACTGCCGGACTGGATGGTGCGCCACATCTCGCTGTAAAACTCCTCGGGGTGGCGCCCCGATTTGAGGACGCGCGGATTCTGCCCGATCGCTTCTTCGCTGGTGTATCCGGTCATCGCGGTGAAGGCGGGATTCACGTATTGGATGTTTCCGTTGATGTCGGTCATGACGACGCCGTCGGCGGCCTGCTCGACGGCCGCGGCCAAAGAGGCGTGCTCGACCGCGGCAACGCTCTGCGATCCACCCGTCGGAAAATCTTGCGTATCCGTCGTCATGCCTGCCCTTTCCACTGGTAAAAGACCGTGCGGAGGTGGCGTTTGGGTTCCAGTTCCGGACAGATTCCGGAGATGGACTCGGTGGAGCCGATGATCAGGCAGCCGTCTTTTGCCAGATACTTGGTCAGGTTCCGGAAGAGCCGGATTTTGTCCGCCTCCGTGAAGTAGATGGCCACGTTGCGACAGAAGATAATGTCGAACAGGTATGGAAACGAGAAGGGTTCCAGCAGGTTCATGGTGCGGAAGTTGGCCAGGGCGCGGATCTCATCGCGCACCCTCCAGCGCTCCCCGGAGGCCTTGAAGTGCCTGGCGAGCACCTCCGGCGGCATGCCGCGTTCCATCTCCAGGCGGCTGTATTCGCCGTAGCTCGCCTGGGCCACGGCTTTGTTGGAGATGTCGGTGCCCATGATGCGAATGTCGTACGATGCGAGATTCCCGAGCAGTTCCTTGAGCATGATTGCCGTGCTGTACGCCTCCTGGCCCGTGGAACAGGCGGCGCTCCAGATTCTGATCGGCACCGCGGCTCCATTCCCGTTGCGCCGGTCGATGAGATCGGGAATCAGCTTGTGCCGCAGCAGATCGAAGGGAGAGGTGTCGCGAAAGAAGGATGTTTCATTGGTGGTGATGGCCTCGATGATTTTCCCGCGCAGTTTGCTGGAAGCGTCGGCCCGCGCTTTGTAGAAGAGTTCGGAGAATGTGGCCGCGCCGGCTTCGGAGAGCAAGCCGTTCAGACGCGTCTCCAACAGATAACTTTTGGAATCGTCCAGGTGAATCCCGCAGATCTCCTTGATATAGCGGCACCACACGGAGACTTCGTCGGGAGTGATCGCGGTGGCCATCAACGGCCTCCCTTGACGATGGCGGAGATCCGGCCGGCGATGGCGTTCAAGGGCACGACGGCATCCGCCACGCCCGCGTCCACCGCGGCCTTCGGCATGCCGTAGATCACGCAGCTCGCCTCGTCCTGGGCAATCACAAAACTGCCCTGGCGCTTGAGCAGACGCAGGCCGAGCGTGCCGTCGCTGCCCATCCCGGTGAGGATGACGGCCATCGCCCGCCCCGGGAAGTTGTTGGCGACCGAGCGGAACAGGTAGTCCACGGCCGGCCGGCAGTTGTTCTCGGGTGGGTCGTCGGTCATCTCCAGTGTCGGCCGGTTCTCCGGACCTGCAACCAATCGCATCTGCCGGCCTCCGGGCGCGATGTAAACCGTGTTGGGCTCGGGAGACTCTCCGTTTACCGCCTCCCGGACGCTTACCGCGCACTTCGCGGCCAAGCTATCGGCCAGCGATTTGGTGAAGATCGGCGGCATATGCTGCACGATGAGGATGGGGACGCCGATATCCCTCGGGATTGCGGGCAGAAGCTGGGCCAGTGCGACGGGGCCCCCGGTCGATACGCCGATCAGAACCATTTCGGGCTTGGACGGGTTCGCCAGCCGCTGCATGCGCAGGGCGATTCCGTCGAGGTTTGCGTCCTCCGGCTGCGCTTCGGGGACGGCGTGCGGCGCCGGCGCGCCAAAGCGGCTCTTCGAGGATTTGCCGCGCAGGATCGCGCGCACTTCCAGGCGATTCGCCACGGCGCGGACGCGCGGCGCCAACTCGCGCGCCAGCGCCGCGCGTCCTTCTTCCGGAGTGGCGGCTTCCGGTTTGGTGATGAAATCGAATGCGCCCTTCTCCAGGGCTCGAATGGTGAGGTCGCCGCCGCGCCGGGAGACCGCGCTCACCACAATGACCTCGACTGCCGGCTCGCCGCCCTGGAGCAACGCGTCCAGCACGGCCAGGCCATCCATCTCCGGCATCTCGATGTCGAGCGTGAGAAGGTCGGGTTTTAGATCCCTGACCTTCTGAATCGCGATCTTTCCATTCGATGCGCTTCCTACCACCTCGACCCCGGGGAGCGTCGCCAGCACCTCGGCAAGCAGCCGCCGGTAAAGGATCGCATCGTCGGCCACCAGAACCCTCACGGCTACCCTCCTCTGTTTTCTTCGTTCGGCAGCGGCTTTCCGGCGCGGCCGTCGGCGCCGGGCACGGCGGCCAGATCCAGCAGCGCCGCCAGACGCTCGCCGCTGCGAAAGACTCCCAGCAGATCCTCCGCGGTCTCCGGATTGGAGATACCGGTTGCCATCTCCGCTGCCTCACACCCTGAACTGCGCCACTTGGGCGCCGAGTTGCTCGGCCAGTTTGGTCAGCTCGGCCGCGCTGGACTGCACCTGTTCGCCGCCCTGCCGGATATCGGTTGCCGCCGCGTTGACTCCGGCGATATCGCGCGCGATGCTCGCCGATACTTGCGCCGTCTGCGAGACGCGCTGGTTGGACTCTCGCACCCCGCCCGAGGCCTGCGCGATGTTGCCCGCCACATCCTTGGTCACCGTGGCCTGCTCTTCAATGGCCGCGGCGATGCTGGAGACAATGCCGCCTACCTCCTTAATCACCGAGGTGATCTGGTCGATGTCCGCAATTGCCGTTAGTGTCGAATTCTGAACGCCGGCGATCCGCGTCTTGATGTCCTCGGTGGCCTCGGCCGTCTGCCGCGCCAGCTCCTTGATCTCGTTGGCCACCACGGCGAAGCCCTTGCCCGCCGTCCCGGCGCGCGCCGCTTCGATGGTCGCGTTCAGCGCCAGCAGGTTGGTCTGCGCCGAGATGTTGGTGATGGTCTCGGTGACGTGCCCGATCTCCTGCGCCGCCTGGCCCAGCTTCTGCATCTGCTCGGTGATGGTCTGCGCCT
>Ga0182011_10001499_pt1 | contig 20444 bp, 15 predicted proteins | sample 711E1DmetaG_FD_120481 | JGI IMG/M metagenome (GOLD analysis project Ga0182011, IMG submission 120481) | Permafrost microbial communities from Stordalen Mire, Sweden - 711E1D metaG | ecosystem: Environmental > Terrestrial > Soil > Wetlands > Permafrost | place: Sweden: Stordalen | collected... | reverse complement strand
TGCCAGGTGGTGGTCTTGGGATTGAAGACGACCTCGCGGGCAAACGCGGTGAGGCGCGCTTCGATGTAGCGGGCGGCCGCGGCCCCGTCGCCGGTGAGCACGTTGCCAAAATTGCCCTGCGGTTCGACCAGCAGGCCGCGCTGCGCCATGCCCACGAGCGCCGCCTCGATCGAGGCGTCGCCATGGGGATGGAAGCGCATGGTGGCGCCGACCACGTTGGCCACCTTGTGGAACCGGCCATCGTCCATTTCCCACAGGGTATGCAGGATGCGGCGCTGGACGGGCTTCAAGCCGTCGTCGATGTGCGGGACGGCGCGGTCGAGGATGACGTAGCTGGCGTAATCGAGAAACCACGTGCGGTAACTCTGCGCCAAGGGCGCCTCTCCGGAATTGCCGGTCTTCGACTTGCGACCGGCAACGGCGGGGGCGGACGAAGCGGCCGGCGCCGGCAGGATTTTAGCGGGCGCCGGGGCGCCGCTGGGCGCATCGCCGGGACCGGAGGCTGGCCCGCGGTCGCCGGCCTTTCGTCTCTGTCTCGCCGGTGTTCGCGCGGCACCCGGCTCGCCGGATCCCTCGGTTGGAGACTTGGGATTCTTCTCCGCTTCTCCGGCGCCACCATTGAGCGGCAGTTCGATCTGTTTGCTGTCTTTCTTGCGTCTTGGCATGTGGTGAAAGCATCAGGGTTGGGTGAGGATCCGCCCGGCGGTCTCCAGGTCGGGATCGCGGCCCGCCCGCAGGTCGGCCAGCGTCGTCGGCGGCGGCGTGGTATCCGGGATCACCCCGTTGCCTTCCAGGCGTCGGCCCTGCGCAGTCAGCAAATCGCGATCGCTGAACTCGAGCAGGCCCCCGGCCGGCAGCGACCGGAACTTGGCCGACAGCACCGCGCCGCCGGTCTGGCGTCCAATGATCGTGGCCCGGTGTTTTTCCTGCAGCGCCGCCGCGAAGATCTCCGCCGCGCTACCGGACACGTGGTCCACCAGCACCGCCACCCGGCCGTGATAACGGGCGGAGCCCAGGATCAGGACCCGGAGCTGATGCCGGCCGCCCGAGCGATCGACCGACACCGCGTAGGTGAAACCCCGGTCGAAGAATTCACCCACCATGAAGTCCAGCGCTAGCAGCGCGCCCCCGGGATTGTGTCGCAGGTCGATGACCACCCCGGGAGCATCCTGGTGCCGTTTGAGCTGTCGGCTCAGCCAGTGCATGGTCGACAGGTCAAATTCGTCAAACCGCAGGCAAACGACGCCGCCGGGGAGCTGGCGCCCCTCCCGGAGGGCGATGGAAACCCGGCGGGCGGTGAGCGCGAGCGCGACCGGCTGATCACGGGAGTTGAGAAACTCCCATCGCACTACTTCGCCGCCTCGCAGGACCGGGAGCTGCAGTCGCTCACCCAGCGGCCGCCCGTCCCGAGCCAGCACGATCCAGCCCGGCTTCACCCCCGCTCCCTCGGCTGGGCTTCCGGGAAGCACCTCGTCGACCGCCCAGCGTTCACCGACGCGCAACAGACGAAAGCCTGTCATCGCGCGCTCCTGGGTGTGGTAGTCCTTCGCCTGGGCGGGAGTGAAGGCGCCGGTATGGCCATCGTGGAGGAGACCGAGCATCGCGTTGAGCGTGCCGTAGAGCCCGGTGTCGTCCTTCGCCGCCGCCGCTTCCGGCCCATAGGTCACTGCGGCCGCGTTCCAATCCACGCCCTGAAACTTCGCGTCGTAATACTTCCGGTTCACGGTGTCCCAGACGGTGTCGAAGATCCGGAGATTCTGGGTGGCCTGGCGGAGCTGGGCGGCCGATAGTCCCTCCGGGGCCACCCGCGGCGCGGGTGAGATCGGCGTCACACAGCCGGCCAGAAACGCGAGCGCCGCAGCCGCCAGCAGCCATGCCACGCCCCCGGCCGGGAACCGGCCAGGAGCCCGGTGGCAAGATGGTTGACGGCGGGTCATTCGCAAAAGGGTTCTTTCACCACGCCTGACCGGAAGCCTCGGAGCGGCCCCTGCAGATCCGTCGTTGTGCCCGCGCTGCCTTCGTGGTGAACATCGGCTCAGGATTCGACGAGGTCCTTTTCGACCTTGAGGTGGTCGATGATGAACTCCTGGCGCTCGGGCGTATTCTTGCCCATGAAGAACGAGAGCAGCTCGTCGCTGTTGTGCAGGTGGGTCAGCGACACCGGCTCGAGCCGGATGCCCGCGCCGATGAAGTCCTGAAACTCCCCGGGCGAAACCTCGCCGAGGCCCTTAAAGCGGGTGATTTCGGCAGCGGAGCCGAGCTTTTCCACGGCGGTCCGCTTCTCCCCTTCCGCGTAGCAGTAGAGCGTCTCCTTCTTGTTCCGCACCCGGAAGAGCGGCGTTTCCAGGATGAAAAGGTGGCCGCGGGCGATCAGGTCGGGAAAATACTGGAGGAAGAAAGAGATCAAGAGGAGCCGGATGTGCATGCCGTCCACGTCGGCGTCGGTCGCGATGACGATGCGCGCGTAACGCAGGCCGTCGAGCCCATCCTCGATGTTCAGCGCCGCCTGCAGCAGGTGAAACTCCTCGTTCTCGTAGATGACTTTCTTCGAGAGCCCGTAGGTGTTGAGCGGCTTGCCCTTGAGCGCAAAGACGGCCTGCGTCTGCACATCGCGGCAGGCGGTGAGTGAACCGGAGGCGGAGTCGCCTTCGACGATGAAGAGCGTGCTCTCCTCGGCCCGCTCGTCCCGGTCGCCGAGATGCAGTCGGCAGTCGCGCAGCTTGCGGTTGTGGAGCGAGGCCTTCTTGGCGCGCTCGCGGGCGAGGCTGCGGATGCCGGCGAGCTCCTTGCGCTCGCGCTCGTTGTCCTCGAGCTTGCGCTTGAGCGCCTCCGCGCCCTCGCGATTGCGGTGCAGCCAGGCGTCGAGATGCTGCTGCACGAAGGTGCCGATGAACTGGCGGATCGGCGGGAGGCCCGGCCCCATGTCAGCGGACCCGAGCTTGGTCTTGGTCTGCGACTCGAAAACCGGCTCGATCACGCGCACGGAGATGGCCGCGACGATCGACTGGCGCACGTCGGCGGCATCAAAGTCCTTTTTGTAGAAGTTGCGCAGCACCTCGACGACCGCCTCGCGAAACGCCTGCTGATGCGTGCCGCCCATCGTGGTGTGCTGCCCGTTGACAAACGAGTAGTATTCCTCGCCGTAGTGCGAGCCATGCGTGAACGCGATCTCGATGTCCTCCCCCTCGAGGTGGATGATCGGATACAGAATGTCGCCGCTGAGGCTTTTCTCGAGGAGGTCCTTGAGGCCGTGCTCGGACCGGAACGGCTTGCCGTTGAACGTAAGTGTGAGGCCGCGATTGAGAAAGGCGTACTTCCAAAGCAGGTCCTCGATGAACTCGCCGTGGAACTTGAAATCAGGCCCGAACAGCTCCTCGTCGGGGGTGAACTCGATGATGGTGCCGTTGCGCTCGCCGGTCCTCGCGATCTTGCAGTCCTTCTTCAGCTTGCCGCGCACGAACTCGACCACCTTGGACTGGCCCTCGCGAACGGCCTGCGCCCGGTAGGCGGACGAGAGCGCATTGACCGCCTTCTGGCCGATGCCGTTGAGCCCAACCGCCTTCTTGAACGCCTCGGAATCGTACTTGGCTCCGGTGTTGATGACCGATACGCACTCGAGGACCTTGCCCAGGGGGATGCCGCGGCCGTAGTCGCGCACCCGCACGGATCGTTCGGTGAGCTCGACCTCGATCTTCTTTCCGCAACCCATCGTGAATTCGTCAACCGAGTTGTCGATGGTCTCCTTCATGAGCACGTAGATGCCGTCCTCGGCGTGGCCGCCGCCGCCGAGCCGGCCGATGTACATGCCTGGACGCAGCCGGATATGCTCCGTCGAGGAGAGGGTTTTGATGCTCGCTTCGGTGTAATCGTGATTCGCCATGAGTCGGTTGCTGGGGGGAAAAGAGGGCGGGTCGCAGGTCGTGACAAGCGCAATCCTGATGACAGCGCCGGCAAAATCCAAGACTGACGCGCATTAAATCCTCAGGCAAACTTGCCTCATGCAACCAACCTTCTCCGGGATTCCTTTCTTCGTCTACCCGGTTCGCGACATGGCCCGGGCCAAAGCCTTTTACGGAGGCGTGCTCGGCCTGACCGCCGGGCAGTCGTGGGAGGACAAATGGGTGGAGTATGAAGTCGGCACGGCAACTCTCACGCTCTCCAGCGTTATGGCGGGCGCCCAACCCGGCGCGAAAGCCGGCGCCGTGGCGCTCGAGACGGAGCAGTTCGACGAGGCCGTCGCCCACCTGAAGACACACGGGGTGAAGTTTCTTCTCGAGCCGATCGACACGGGGGTCTGTTGGTTCGCGCGCTTCGAAGATCCCGACGGCAACCACCTGGTGCTCCATAAGAAGCATCTCTCCCCAGGCTAGGAAGCCCGCTGCTGGCCAGCAGAGAGGGTGCTGAATCAATCGCCAGCAACGTTCCTGCGAAATGCCCTCGTGCCGCGAGGAAAGCCGGGCCCCGTCGGTCTTCCCACCTTCGTGCCCGGAGCAGGGCGGTCCCGAGATTTGCCATTCATCCAGGTCTGACTCTATTTCCGCCATGCGCCACCGCACCACGCACGGTTCCGCCCTCGCCGTCCTCGCCGCCGCCGCGACCTGGATCTCCGCATGCCGCGGCGCCAGCGACGCTCCCATGAAATCTTCAAATGCCTCCTCTGCGGCGGCCTGCACGGTCACCGATGAAAAGTCCGCCTGCGGCCTGCCGTCCAACGCGGTCATCGACATGAGCAAGGCCCGGGTGCGGCATACCGACACCGAGTGGCGGGCGCTCCTGACGCCCGAGCAGTACCGGGTCGCCCGCCAGCAGGGCACCGAACCGGCGTTTCGCAATGCCTATTGGGACAACCACGAGGACGGCGTCTATTTCTCGGTGTGCAGCGACACCCCGCTGTTTGACAGCCGGGACAAGTTTGAAAGCGGCACCGGCTGGCCGAGCTTCACCAAAACAATCGAACCGAAGTTCATCACCGAAGAGACGGACACGAGCTGGGGAATGACCCGGACGGAAATCAGCTGCTCGATCGACGGAGCCCATCTCGGCCACGTATTTGATGACGGGCCGGCTCCCACCCACCTGCGCTATTGCATTAATTCGGCTTCGCTCCGCTTCATGCCGCGCAAGGCGTACGACGCGTGGGTGGCGCGCCGCGCTGCGCAACCCGCGCAGCGCGATTGAAGAAGAAACACGAAAAACCAAAGAACCCTGGCATGGGGCCAGGACTCGGGTCAGTGACTTTCGATTCACCTAGTCGGTTTTCGTACGCCATCGGCTCTTTGCCCACCGCGGTGCACGCCAGCTGCAATCCACTGGAATCGGTTTCTGCCAGTGTATCCAGCTGGGAAACTCCTTCATGAACTTCGGCGAGAGCATTCCCGGAAATCACTTCTCTCTTTCGTTTTGGTTCTTCGCTCTTCGGTCGGCGCTTCGCCGGTTGACGCGACGGCAACCTTCGCTGAACTTCCCGATATGGCCGATGTGACCCTCACCTACTATCTCGAAGTCCTTTCCTCCTGGTGCCATTGGGCGGAACCAGCCTGGGCCGAGCTCAAGACGCGCTTTGTCGGCCGCGTGCAGTTCGACTGGAAGATCGCGCTCATGAATCCCGGCGACTATCCCGTTTCGCGTGCGCAGTGCGACTGGTTCTATCGCCGGAGCGGCATGATCATGCGGTCGCCCACCATGCTCAACTCGGGTTGGTTCGAGCCCGAGCGCAAGGGCGTCTACCTCGCACCCAACCTGGTGGCCGAGGCCGGCCGGGATTTCGGCATCACCGACGACCGGCTGCGCCTGGCGCTCACCGCCGCGGCCGAACGCGACGGCCGCAAGCTCGGGGACATGGCGGAGGCCGTCGCCGTCGGCGCTGCGGCCACGGGAGTCGATCCGGCGAAACTCCGCGCCCGCGCCGAGTCTCCGGAGGTAAAGGCCCGCGTCGACGCCTCCACTGCCGAGTTCCATGCCCACCAGATATCGCAGCGCCCTGCGTTCGTGCTAACGGACGTGATCGGCGACAAAGCGGTGTTCTCGGGCCTGGTTCGCGCCGAACCGCTGGCCGCAGCCCTCGAGGCGATGCTCGCCGATACCGCCGCTTACGCTAGCCACGCAGCGCATTTCGGCCAGCTACCGCCGGTGTAGCGACGGCCTGAACCCCGTCGGCTGCCCGGCACCCCGTCGCTTTCAATCCAACCGGCATGATTGAGACTAAATGGCTGCTTTCGCAGGCTCGCGGCTATCTCGGCCTTGGCATGATTGAGGAGGCCTCAGGTGAGCTTGACCAGGTGCCGGCGGAGGCGGCACAGCAGACGGATGTGCTGGCCCTGCGGGCCCTCGTGCTGCAGGAACAGGCGAAGTGGCCGCCGCTGGCGGAAATCGCGCACACCCTGGTGGAGCGGCAGCCGGAGGAGTGCGGCTGGTGGATAACCTGGGCGTATGCCACCCGGCGGAGCCGGTCGCTGGAGGCCGCGGAAATCATCCTGCTCGAAGCGGAGCGGACCCATCCGAAAGAGGCGGCGATTCAGTTTAATCTCGGCTGCTACGCCTGCCAGCGCGGCGATCTCGTCGAGGCGCGCCGACGGGTCGACCGGGCGCTCGCGTTCGACCCGTCTTTCCGTGAGGCGGCGGCGAGCGACCCGGACCTCGCGCCCCTGCGCGCGGCCGGCGGTGGTTCACACCAGGGTGCCCAGGGCGCCTCGTGATCGGCATTCGTTCAATCTGCGTGTCATCGCGAGTCCGGCGGAGCCGGGTGTGGGCGCCGACGCAGGATCACTCGTCGCGATCCAGTTGGATTGCTTCGTCACCTACGGCTCCTCGCAATGACAAACGATGCCAATACCGCGTGAGGCTCAGCCCACCTTGGGCAGGTGATGCAAGGCCTCCGCGATTTTCTCCTCCGGATGCTCGTAATCCTCAAGGTCGCCGGCGAGATGGGCATCGTAGGCGGACATGTCGAAATGGCCGTGGCCGCTGTAATTGAAAACGATGCATTTGCCGTCGTCCTTGCGCGCCTCGTCGATCGCCGCGCGGATGGCATGCGCGGTCTCCGGGGCGGGAATGAAGCCTTCGGTGCGGGCGAACTGCAGTGCGCCCTCGAACACGGCATTCTGCGTGTACGCCTTCGCCTCAATGATCCCGAGTTTGGCGAGATGGGCGATAATCGGCGCCGTGCCGTGGTACCGCAGGCCGCCGGCGTGGATGCCTTCGGGCACAAAGGTGTGGCCGAGCGTGTACATTTTGACGAGCGGCGTGAGCTTGGCGGTATCGCCGAAATCGTAGGCATAAAGGCCCTTGGTCAGCGACGGACAGGCGGACGGTTCGACCGCCACCAGGCGCAGTTTTGGGTTGGCGAGTTTCTCGGCGAGGAACGGCATGCTGAATCCGCCGAAGTTGCTGCCGCCGCCGACGCAGCCGATGAGCACGTCGGGGGTCTCGCCAATCATTTCGAGCTGCCGCTTCGTCTCAAGACCGATGACGCTTTGGTGGAGGAGGACATGGTTAAGCACACTACCGAGCGTGTATTTAGTGTCACCATGTGTGGCGGCGTCCTCCACGGCCTCGGAGATGGCAATGCCCAGGCTGCCGGGTGTATCCGGGTCGGCGGCCAGGATCCCGCGTCCGGCGTTGGTGCGTTCGGAGGGGGAGGCGAAAACTTCGGCACCCCAGATATGCATGAGCGACCGACGGTAGGGCTTTTGGTGGTAGCTGGATTTCACCATGTAGATAGTGCAGCCCAGACCGAAGAGCTGGCAGGCGAACGCCATCGCGGAACCCCATTGGCCCGCGCCCGTTTCGGTGCTTAGCCGGCGCACGCCTTCTTTCTTGTTGAAGTAAGCCTGGGCGAGCGCGGTGTTGAGCTTGTGGCTGCCCGCGGGGCTGACGCTTTCGTTCTTGAAGTAGATCCGGCAGGAGGTCTTCAGCGCCTTCTCAAGCCGCACGGCGCGGACGAGGGGCGTGGGCCGCCAGATCTTGTAGAGTTCGCGAACCTCCTGGGGAATGGGAATCCAGCGCTCCCCACTCATCTCCTGCTCGATGAGCGCCATCGGAAAGATCGGCGCCAGATCTCCAGGCGTGAGCGGCTGGCCGGTCCCAGGGTGCAGCGGGGGTGGGAGCGGCTTGGGCAGGTCGGCGAGGACATTGTACCAAGACGCGGGGATTTCGTTGAGGGGCAGGTTGACGCGTTCCTTGTCCATAAAATGAGGCCTTCATCGCTAGGAGAATCCGCTGCCTGAAGCCATCTTTTTTCTAGCCGGAGCTCTGCCTTCCCTTTCTTGGCAACGAAAAGAAGCTGCAATCCTCCCACCCCTCCGTTAATTGGCTGTTTCCCATCGCCATGAAACGATTCTGTCTCTCCCTCGCTTTTTGCCTCTTCCCGTTTTTCGCCTCGGCTGCCGCCGGCCCCGAGGTCGTGCCGCTTTGGCCGCACGGTGCGCCGGGCACGCCGCCAGGCGTCACGGAGCAGGAGGTCTACGTTGCAGCCACGCCGGAGCGTAACTACAGCCAGCTTTCCCGGGTGCACAACCCCTCGGTCACGGTTTACCTTCCGCCGAAGGAAATCGCCACGGGCGCGGCAGTGATCATCTGCCCCGGCGGTGCCCATCGTTTCCTCGCGATCGACCACGAGGGATACGACGTCGGTCGCTGGCTCGCCCGGACCGGCGTCGCGGGCTTCGTGCTCAAGTACCGTCTGGCCCGGACTGAGGGTTTCCCGTACACTGTTGACCTCTCGGTCGGCGACGCGCTGCGGGCGATCCGGCTGGTGCGCAGCCAGGCAGCCGAATGGGGAATCGACCCGAAGCGTGTTGGGATCATGGGATTCTCGGCAGGCGGCGAGGTCGCGGCGCTGGCGGCCGCGCGTAATGACGCGGCCAGCCCGGACGCATCCGATCCGGTAGATCGGGTGTCCTCCCGTCCTGATTTTCAGATCCTCGTTTATCCGGGCGGTCTGCTGGTTGACGCACTGAAGGTGCCGAAGGACGATCCGCCGGCCTTCCTCACCTGCGCCTACGACGACTCCGTCTCAAATGTGCTGCTTCCCCGGCTCTATCTCAAATTCCACGAAGCGGGCGTCCTGGCCGAATTGCACATCTACGCCCACGGCGGACACGGTTTCGGCATGCGGGACAGCCAGCTGCCGGTCGGCGCTTGGACCGTGCGCGTGCAGGATTGGATGGCCAATCTCGGTCTGTTGTCGAAGCGGTGACCGTCTCGGCTTACGGAAATGAAGCTGCACGTGCTGGGAGTCTTTGGACCGCTGGTGTCAGTCATCGGTTTGGTGCTTTGCAGTCTCTTTCCGGCGCAGGCGGCTGAAAGCGCCGCGGCGAGTTCGCCCGCACGCAGGTCCACCGTCTCCATCGTTGGCGACGAATTTCTCATCAATAGCCGACCCACCTACCCCGGGCGCGTCTGGCAGGGCCACAGGATCCGGGGATTGCTTCTCAATGCGCGCCTCGTGCAGGGCATTTTTGACGACCTTAATCCCGCGACGGCGCAGCGCTGGGCGTACCCGGACACTGGCCGGTGGGATGCCGGGCGCAACACGCGGGAGTTTGTGGCGGCGATGGCGGACTGGCGGCGGCATGGGCTGCTGGCCTTCACGATCAATCTGCAGGGCGGTTCGCCCGAGGGTTACGTGAAAGATCAGCCATGGCACAACTCCGCCTTCGCGCCCGACGGCGCGCTGCGGGCCGATTACCTGGAGCGGCTCGAGCGGATTCTCGACCGGGCAGACGAACTGGGCATGGTCGTGATCCTGGGGATCTTCTACTTCGGCCAGGACGAATACCTGCAGGACGAAGCTGCGGTCATCCGCGCAACCGATGCGACGATCCACTGGCTGTTCGCGCGTAACTACCGCCACGTATTGATCGAGATCAACAACGAGTGCAACGTGCGGTACGATCACGCCATCCTCAGACCCGATCGCGTTGACGAATTGATTGCTCGCGTGAAGGGCACGTCCCGCGAGGGTCGGCGTTTCTTGGCAGGCACTTCTTATGGCGGTGACACCATTCCGGGGGAGAATGTTGTGCGGGCCTCCGACTTCCTGCTCATCCACGGCAATGGCGTGACCCAGCCCGGTCGCATCGCCGAAATGGTCCGGCAGACCCGCGCCGTTCCCGGGTATGCGCCAAAACCGGTTCTCTTCAACGAAGACGACCATTACGGTTTTGATCAACCGACATGCAATTTCACCGCGGCGATCGGCGAATACGCCTCCTGGGGTCTCTACGATCAGGGGAAGAATGACTATGAGGATGGATTTCAATCGCCACCGGTGAACTGGGGCCTGAATACGGTGCGCAAACGCGCGTTCTTCCGGCTGGTGGCGGCGATCACCGGAAGCGAGGACCCCGATACGCGATCCGCCGGCGCACCGGCCCCGGGTTATTCCGAATAGGCATCCTGCCGGGCACCCAAGAAGGGAGGAGGGGTCCCGCACTGCCGCCGGCGGTTCGCAGGCGTCCCATCCAGAACCCGTCTTTCTTATGCGTAGTAGGATTGAAATTGAGCCAGGCCCCGTTCCAAATTCACTCGTAATCCGAATGTCATTGACGCTAGCCTGACCGGGTTGAAATTTTGCAGATTACCCCTGCTTGATCAGTTTCTTTGATGGTCGTTCGCACTCCTGCTCCCCCGAAAATCCATCCAAATTCGGCACAACCGGTCTTTGTCCGGGTCGCGGCCCGGAAATGCCGATAATTCAAGCATCGCAACAGGCATATGAGAACCCTCGAGGAATCGATTGAGGTCTACGTCGGAGAAGATGGCGCAGTCTGCATCGCCCATGTCGACATGAGCGAGGACTGCTGTGTGGCCATCCCGCCGGAACAGGTCGACGTTTTGATCAAATGGCTCAAGGCGAAGCGAACCGAGGCGATCAAATACCGCCGCACGCTGTCCGCCGCGAAATAGCGCGCATCGGCAACAAGCCGTAGGAAGGTCGCTTGCGACCGATGATCGCCCGCAAGCGGGCTTCCTACACCGACACATCGGTCGATGCGCGCGGGCTTGGGGTTTCGCGCAGCGGAGCCGTGCCAGGCCTTCTCCCAATGCCCATCCATCCCGCCATTCCGATCTTGACCACTGCCCGGCTCCGGTTGCGCGACTGGCGGGACTCGGATCTGCCTGCTTTCGCCCGGCTGAATGCCGATCCGCAGGTCATGGTTTTCATGCCCAAGATCCTCAGCCGTGAGGAAAGCGATGCGTCGATCGGACGCATTAGAGAGCATTTCGACCGCCATGGCTTCGGGCTCTGGGCAGTTGAAGTTATCAACGGGGCGGAGTTTATCGGGTTCACCGGCCTGTCGATTCCCCGCTTCACGGCTTCATTTACACCTTGCGTGGAAGTCGGCTGGCGGCTCGCCACCGAACATTGGGGCCGGGGCTATGCCACCGAGGCGGCAGGCGCCTGCCTCGGCTTCGGCTTCAGCCAGCTGGGGCTGCCAGAAATCGTTTCATTCACCACGGTGGCCAATCTCCGCTCGCGCCGGGTGATGGAGCGCCTCGGCATGACGCGCGACCCCGCTGACGATTTCGAACATCCCTCACTTCCTGCCGGCCATCCGCTCCGACCCCATTTGCTCTATCGGGCGGCAAGCCGCCAGACTTGAGGTCCTCCTCCCTCCGGAATTATAAGGAACCAGCCACATTGACCTTGGGTCTTAACAGAACAGACTGTGGCATCCTCGTCATGAGTTTCTGGAGAATCCTCGCCCTCGGTTGTTTGCTGACGGCCATCGCGCCCTGCAGCCCGGGCCAGGATGGCCGTTTTTCGAAGACCTTGACTGCCTCCGAGCAGACCGACGCGGGTCTGGGGAGGCTCTCGGTCGACCAGCTGGCCGTGCTGGATGCTTTGATCCGTCGTGACGAGAAGATCAATGCGACGCCAGATGCCGCTCATTTGGCCCCCGCCCGTTTCTCGCAGCGGCTTTCCCCTGAGGAGCGCGCGAGCGCGGGTCTGGATTCGTTGAGCGAGGCCGAGCTGACCCGACTCGACGGATTGGTGCAGCAGCGGGTATTCGGCAACCTCTCGCCCTTGGTGGCCAAGGCGGCCCGTCCGGCCCTGCAACCAGAACCCTCCGGCCCGGCTCCCGAGATCCACGGAGTGATCTCGTTCACTTTTGGCGGCGGCCGGGGCGGCTACCGGGAAAAAAGCGGATTCATGATGCTGGACTACCAGGATCCGGCGCACGGTCTGGAGCTGCTGGTGGGCTACGGGGAATCGCGGATTAGCGGGCCGTTGATCGGGCGGGGCGGCTACGGCTGGTATCCCCGGTAGCGTGGACCGATTCCCGGGAAACTCGCCGGGAGCATTGCTGGTCTGAGGCTCGGTTGTCATCAAGCGGTCGTCCGCATGCAGAACTGATTCGCGGCGGCGGCGCGGAGGAGCTTGAAACTCGGGTCAAATCGGCATGGCGTAGGCTTGTACATGACGTCAGCGCGCCGCATTCAGCCGTTTGGTGCCACTGCACCCTGCCCTTCTCCGGTTGATCGCGGTCACCTGCCGAATTGGATTGCGGGCGCGGTGCTCGCGACTGCGGCGATTGCGGCATACTGGAACGGCCTGTCCGGGCCTTTCGTGTTCGATGACCTGCCCTCGATCGTTGAAAACCCGACGATCCGGCACCTCCAGGAGATCGGTGCGGTGCTGAGGCCCCCGCACGAGGTCGGTCTGACGGTCAGCGGCCGGCCGATGCTGAACCTATCGTTTGCGCTCAACTATTGGCTGAGCGACCGCAATCCGTGGAGTTATCACGTGCTGAATCTGGTGATCCATTTTCTGGCGGCCCTGACCTTGTTCGGGATCGTCCGACGGACATTGCAGCAGCCGACGCTGCGGGCCCGCTTCGGTGCAGGAGCATTCCCCGTGGCTCTGGCCACTGCCGTCCTCTGGATGCTGCACCCATTGCAAACAGAATCGGTCACCTATGTATCCCAACGGGCCGAATCGCTGATGGGTCTATCCTACCTGTTGACGGTGTACCTTTCCCTGCGCGGCCTGGAATCTCCGCGGCCGAGTTTTTGGTCAGCGCTGGCAGTGGCCGCAGGCCTGCTGGGCATGGCGACGAAAGAGGTGATGGCCAGCGTTCCCGTAATCGTGCTGCTCTATGATCGCACCTTTGTCGCCGGATCGTTTCGGACGGCATGGCAGCGCCGCCGCCGGTTTTACCTTGCGTTGGCCGCGACCTGGCTGCTGCTGGGCTATCTGGTGGTTTCGTCCGCCAATCGTGGGGGAACCGCCGGCTTCGGAACCGAAGCCAGCTGGTGGGCCTACGCATTGACGCAGTGCCGGGCGGTTGTGCACTACCTGCAGCTCTCCGTCTGGCCCCATCCGCTGGTGTTTGACTACGGCACGGCGGTGGTGAACCGTGTCGGAGAAGTGTGGCCCGAAGCCCTGGGGCTCTTGTTGCTGGCCACCAGCGTGATGATCGCGTTGTGGCGGCAGCCACCGCTCGGATTTCTCGGCGCCTGGTTCTTCGCCATTCTGGCGCCTAGCTCGAGTGTGGTGTCTGTGTCGACCCAAACGGCGGCCGAACATCGGATGTATCTGCCATTGGCGGCGGTCATCGCGCTCGCCGTCGTTGCTTTGCACGCGCTGCCGGGCCGAAGCCGGACACTGTTGGTCGGCCTCGTGGCCTTCAGCTTCGCGATGTTGACGGTGCGCCGCAATGCGGATTACCGGACTGACTACTCGCTATGGGAAAACACCATCGCCTGGTGTCCGACCAATCCACGAGCCTACACCAGCCTCGGCAACGCCTATGCGCGGGACGGCCTCTGGTTGAAGGCGATTCCACTCTATGAGCACGCGGTGCACATGCAACCGGACTTCGCCCTCGCGCATAACAATCTTGGGGCGGCCCTGAGCCGGGCCGGGCGGACCGCCGAGGCCCTTGCACAGTACGAGGAGGCGGATCGCCTGATGACTGGGGACCCTGACATTGAATTCAACGTCGGCTGCGCCTATCTGCAGGCCAACCGGTTGCCGGCTGCAATCACCCACCTCGCGGCGGCGCTGCGAAGTCGCCCGGGCTTTGCGGCAGCGGAAAACAACCTGGGGGAGGCCCTGGCTCGCGTGGGGCGGCCGGAGGAGGCTTTCGCTCATTTTGGCACGGCGGTGCGTTTGCAGCCCAATAACGTCGAGGCCCTTCTGAATTGGGGCAACGCGCTGGTGCAGGCAAACCGCCTGCCCGACGCGGCAACGAGGTACCAGGAGGCGTTGCGGCTCAAGCCCGATCTCGCCGACTTGCACTACAATCTGGCGAACGTGTGGCTGGCAATGAACCGGCTGCCCGAAGCAGAAACGGCCTATCGGGAGGCGCTGCGGCTCCAACCCGACTCGGCGGCGGCGCACCACAACTATGCACAAGCCCTGGTACGCATGGGAAGACCCGCCGAGGCCCTGGCGCACTTTGAAGCGACCGTCAGGCAACTGCCGTCCTCGGCGCTCGCCCATCATAATCTGGCCTCAACCCTGGCGACATTGGGCCGGGTACCGGAAGCCATCAGGGAGGAAGAGAACGCCTTGCGGCTCGATCCCGCGTTGACGGCCGCCTGGGAGAATCTGGCCCGCTTGCGTCAGCGCTAGGCGCCGGGGTTGATCACGGCCGCCCAATCGGAGAGACTCTTCGCCAGAAGCGCGTGAACCATCCTCACCAGAATTTCGCTCCCCAACGCCTTCGGCCCGCACTGCTCGCCGCCGGGTTGCTCCTGCTCGCCGCGATCGCTTTTTACAATACGTTCCAGGTCCCCTTCCTGTTTGATGATATCCCTTCCATCCGTGACAACCCCGCCATCCGAGGTTTTTCCACGGCGATTCTGCCCTGGCACGGTTCCGGTGGTTTGACCGTGAATGGCCGCCCGGTTGTAGGCCTGACCCTGGCTCTCAACCACGCAGTGAGCGGCAACCACGTCTGGAGCTATCATGCATTCAATCTGCTCATCCATGCGCTGGCCGGACTGATGTTGTTCGGCATCCTCGGCCGCACCCTGCGGTCAACCGGGTTGCGGGCAGGATTTGGGGACCAGGCGGTGCCGCTGGCCTTCATGGCGGCGGCAGCATGGATCGTGCATCCCCTGCAGACGGAGGCGGTGACTTATGTGATTCAACGGACAGAGGTCCTGGCCGGCCTGTTCTATCTGCTCACCATCTATGGCTTCATCCGCGGCGTGGACTCCGCCCGGCCCTGGCGATGGTATGTCGTATCAGTTTCGGCCTGTCTCCTGGGGGCCGGTAGCAAGGAAGTGATCGCGTCGGCGCCGCTGATTGTCCTCCTTTATGATCGCACGTTTCTCTCCGGCAGTTTTCGAGCAGCGTGGCGCCAGCGGTGGCGCACCTATCTCGCGCTGGCCAGCTCCTGGTTGGTGCTTGGATGGCTCGTGGTGGCGGCGCAGGGCCGAGGCGGCACGGCGGGCTTTGGCTCGGGGGTGTCCGTTTGGTCGTACGCCCTCACGCAATGCCGGGCGGTAGTTCTTTACGTGACGCTTGCCATCTGGCCGCACCCGTTGGTGTTCGACTATGGCGAGATGACGGCGCGGAGCTTCGCCGAAGTCGCGCCGGCTGCATTGTGCTTGTGCGCGTTGCTGGGAGCCGTGGCGGTCGCGCTCCGTCGCCGACCGGTTCTCGGATTTGTCGGCGCGTGGTTCTTTGCGATTCTAGCACCGAGTTCCAGCATCGTGCCCATCGCCACCCAGACGATCGCCGAGCACCGGATGTACCTGCCGCTGGCGGGAGTGCTGATGTTGGTGATGGTCGGGGTAGGCCGGATCGCCGGTCGCTGGGGGACCATCGCGGGATTCACGATCATCGTCGCGCTCACGGGCCTCACCGTGGCCCGAAACCTGACCTACCAGAGCGCACTCATGCTTTGGTCCGACACCGTCGAAAAATGTCCGGAGAATCCGCGCGCCCATAACAGTCTCGGCCAGGCGTTGTTCGATTCCGGACACGTCCAGGAATCGCTGGCGCAATACCAGATCGCGGTGCGACTCGATCCGACCTATGCCGAGGCCCACTATAATCTCGCGATTGCGCTGGCCCGGCTGAAACGAACGCCCGAGGCGATCGAACATTATCGGCGGGCCCTGCAGCTTCAGCCGCGCAATACCGCGGCGCACATCAATCTCGGGCTGCTGCTGAACGAGGCGGGACGGAGCGTCGAGGCGATCGACCATTTGCAGCAGGCGGTGGGACTCCAACCGGATTTCGCGCCGGCGCACAACGACCTGGGGATCGCCTTGGCGGACGCCGGACGATGGGCTGAAGCGGTCACGCAGCAGGAGACCGCGATCCGGCTGCAGCCCGACTACGTCGATGCCCACTACAACCTGGGCAATGCGCTGGCTCAGCTCGGGCGGCTGTCGGAGGCCGCCGATCATTTTGAGCAGACCCTGCACCTCGCCCCGGACGACCTCATGGCGCACAACAACCTGGGCAACGTATGGGTTGGACTACACCGCTGGGCGGAGGCGCGGGAGCACTATCAGGCGGCACTCCGACTCAACCCGGATTTCATTCCCGCCCGCCGCAATCTGGCGAATCTGCTGGTGGAGATGGACCGTCTGCCAGAAGCCCTCCACCACTTGCAGATTCTGTCACGGCTGCGGCCGGACGATCGGGAAATCAGCGCCGAATTGGCGCGATTGCAGGCGCAGGTTGAACATCATTAGAACTGAGCCGTCCCATTCTCAACCTGCTTCGGGAGCGATGACGCGCGGCGCGATCAAAGAAAAGGCGGCCGCGTTGCCGCAGCCGCCTTCGGGTGAAGAGCCTCAGTTGGAACCGGGTTTTAGAACCGGATGCGCACGCCCATCTGCACCTGCCAGCGCGAAGCCGGCGTGTCGTTGACGGTGATCGGGACGGCGTCAAGCGTGCTCGAATTGAAGTTGTAGGTCCATTGACCCTGACCGCCGTTGGCCGTCGCATTATACGAAGCCGAGGCGACTCCGCGACGATACGAGAACGGGATCTCCTCCAAATAGCCGAAGTTTGCGGGGAACCAGTGGACGTTGAGTTTCTGATTGATCAGGGCCGGGAGATTCAGGAAATCGAAGTAAATCTCGGAATGCACCTTCTTGGAAAGCGGAATCTCCTGCGTGAACTTGAGATCGAGCGTCTGGTTCCATGGTGAAGTCGTGGAATTCCGCGGTGCGTTGGAACCCATGTAATTCTTCAAGTCGGTGTTAGCAACGAAGTTGAAGAATGCGTCCCGTTCGGTTGTGCTCGTCCACGCAACGCGGGGATCGTTCGGCCCGGTCGGCACATACAACAGGTCGTTGAAGGCGTAACCGTCGCCATTGGCATCTCCCCGGAACACCCACGAGTACGGGTGGCCGGTGCGGGCCTGGTAGACGAACGCCAGCGTGGTCTTGAATTCCTTGATGAAGTTGAATTCCCGGGTGAGCGTTACGACGAACCGGTCCTTGATGTTGGTGTTGGAGATCGACGCAACGTCCTCGTTGGGGTTGCGGCTCGCCCGGTTCGAGTAATTGGAGCCGGCGGTCGATGAGGTGATCGGGCTGACTTCCGTGGCCCGCCCGTGCGTCCAGTAGGCGGACCAGCCCCAATTCTTCCGCATCGGCCGGGTCAGGCCGAGAGTCAAACCCGACGCTTCGCCCTTGTTGGTGTTGGTCAGATAGAAGACGTCGTTGAAACCGGTGGCCGGATTGGTGCGGGCGGTGACCTGGGTGCTCGTGTTGCTCGAGGTCGACGTCCCAACGGCGGCGTTATAATGGATGCGCCCATCGGGCATCAGGGCCGGACCGGTGGTCGCCAGCCGATAGTTCAGTTCGACGGTGTTCAGGGCCTCGGCCACCTTGTTGTAGTAGTACTCGGCCGTGAAGGTCATCCCGAGGTACGGCAACTCATGGTCGATCGCAATGTTCGACTTCCACATGGACGGCTGCTTGAATTTCGGGTCCGTGACATTGAGGTAGGCAGTCGGATTGGCGGTTCCGGGGACGGTCTGGGTGGCCGGGTTGGCGTTAAACGTCAGTCCACTCAAGTCCGATGTGGCGGCATTATAGATGTAAGTGGCGCCGGCATTGGAGTAGGCGTTCGAAAGCCAAACCGCGGGATTCTTGCCTTGGAAGAGCCCGACGCCGCCACGAATCTGGGTCTTGCGGCCTCCCAGAATCGACGGGAGCCACGACTTCGGGGTCGCATAGGTGAAGCCAAGGCGCGGACCGAACGTCGCGTTGCCGGTATTCGTGGTGTCGCTGCGAACGATGGACTGGCCATTGTAACTGAAACCCGCCGTTTCGAAGGTTTTGCTTTCCGGCGGCGCACCGTCGATGTGCGGATCATCGTAGCGCAGGCCGTAAAGCAGGGTGAGTTGTTGGCTCGGGCGCCAGGTGTCCTCCACAAACAGCGCGTAGGCGTCATATGACCACCCCGCGATGGCATTGTTGATAGTGTACCCCGCATAGGGCTTCTGCAGGGTGTAGGAGGTGATGGGCGAACCGTTCTGCCAAGCCGAGAGACCGCTACCGCTTACCGTGCTCGTGCCAAAACTGTACGAGCCGGCCGTGGACTGGAGGAAGACGTTCTCATACTTGGTCGAGATATCCTCGAGTCCGGCGCTGATAGTATGCTCGCCGACCGAATAGTTGAAGATGACGTGGCCATTCTTCTCCTTGGTGTGGATGAAATTCAACTGCCGGGACGAGTCAGTGCCGATAACCAGCGTGCCAGCGGTCGTGGATGCGCCCTTGCTCAGGTCCATGCCGGAAAGGCCGTTGATCGTGACCTGGGGGAACAGGCCACCGTTTACCTGCGGCGTGCCATTGTACTTGGTGTACGACAGCGCGACTTCCGAGCTGAGGTCTGACGTCCAATTGCTGAACAACTGGGCGGTGTAGCTTTCGGTGTTGCGCGGCTGCTGGAACCAGGTGCCGCTCAGGGAAGTGGTGAGGCTGGTGCCGGTACCCAGCGACGCAAAAGAGGTGTCGTGCCCGAAGTTGCGGCGGTAGGTCAGCGACGCCCGGTGCTGGTCGGAAATGTTCCAGTCGAGTTTGCCGATGAGTGTCTTTTGAGCGGAGGTATTGACGGCGTTCATCGTGCCGGGGTTAAAGCCGAACGATTGCGCGCGCGCGACGATCGCCGCCAGTTGCGTGGCGTCGGGTATGAAATTGGTCTGCGGCGGGGCGGCGGTGCGCTTGAAATCGTCATAATCGAGAAAGTAGAAGAGCTTGTTCTTCACGATCGGGCCGCCGACGGTAAAGCCAAAGGTTCGCTCGCGGAAGGGTTCCACGACCTTGGTGACGGGGTTCTTTTGCCGCAGGGACTGGTCGGAGTACTCGTAGTAGGCGCTCCCATGAAGCTCGTTGGTGCCGGATTTCGTGACCGCGTTCAGCAACGCGCCGGTGAAGCCGGCATAGCGGGCGTCATAGGGCGAAAGATCGATGTTGAGGGTCTGGATCGCCTCAAAGGGGATGGGGCTGCGCAACGAGGAAAACCCGTTGCTGTTCAGGCCGAAGGGATCCACCGCCTGCACGCCGTCGACGAGGAACGAATTGAAGCGGAAATTCTGCCCCTGGGCACTCAGCTGACCGCCTTGGTCGAGCGACATGAGCACGAGCCGCGAATCGAGCACCGCGGCATCCTGGACGTTGCGGCGCACCGACGAGAGATTGGAGAGGTCTTGATCGCTAAGGCTGCTGCTCACGCCCATCTTGTTGCTGTCGAAAATCGTGTCGCGGGTTCCGGCGACATGGAAGGCCTCCATCGCGACGACTTCCTCGGAAAGCGTGAAGCTGACCTCCTGGGACTGGCTGAGCGTGAGGTAGATTTCCTTCTGCGTGGCAGCTCGGAGATCCTTGGCGGAGGCTGTCACTGTGTAGGGCCCGCCCACACGCATGCCCGACAGATCGTACTGACCGTTGGGACGGGTGGTGGCAACCGAACGAGTGCCCGATGGCTCGTGCACAATGGTCACCGTGGCGCCCCCGATGGGCTGCCCGGCTTTGTCGGTCACAAAACCATTGATGGCCGATGTTGTGACACCTTGGGCGAAAGCGGAGGTGCCGAACGCCAGAAGCAGCGAGGCGACTCCCGCGATGAGGAGACATTTCAGGAATGATCTTTGCATGGTGACTAGAGCTGGAGCTCTTGGTTAGGTAGACGATATGGCGTCTCGGACGCCAAGATGGTCGGGGTTGGCTGGAGAGAAGCCCGGAGAAAACGGCAAGTCAAGTGCCGAGAAAGGCTTCATGCAGACCCGACCTCGACGTTGCAGAAACGTGACACGCCATAGCACCGCTGCTAATACTGCACGCGGCAGTGGTCGTTGGCCTGCGGCATGCGTGCCGCGCAAAAAGAAAGGCCCGAGCCTCCTGTTCGGAGCGCTCGGGCCATAACCCGGCAACGACCTACTCTCGCGGGACCTAACGTCCTACTACCATTGGCGGCTGAGGGCTTAACGGCCGTGTTCGGGATGGGAACGGGTGGG
>Ga0182011_10001497_pt1 | contig 20451 bp, 23 predicted proteins | sample 711E1DmetaG_FD_120481 | JGI IMG/M metagenome (GOLD analysis project Ga0182011, IMG submission 120481) | Permafrost microbial communities from Stordalen Mire, Sweden - 711E1D metaG | ecosystem: Environmental > Terrestrial > Soil > Wetlands > Permafrost | place: Sweden: Stordalen | collected... | reverse complement strand
TTTAAAACTTCTCTAGATTTCATTAATTTTTTTATTTATATATCATTATAAAATATATTAAAACTGCTACTTATTGTAATATATTAAAATATTTTAAAATAAATTATATTTTATATAATTTTGGATAATATAAAAGTATATACCATGATTTATAAATTTTTATTAAATTAATTAAATTTAAGTAAAATATAAAATCATCATTTGTAGGATTATAGTTTTTTATAATATCTTCACCGCATAATTTACAATATATTTTTTTACCTTTAACATAATTATAAACATGATCAAAAACACCAATTTTTAATATCAAATCACCGTGAATACAATAATTTTTAATTATAACATTTTCATAATTTCGTTTTATTTCAAAATTAAAATTAACATATTTTTCTTTATATCGTTCATTACAATTTTCTTGTAAAGTATTTGCTATTTTTAAATTTCTATTTTTATCATTTTTTAGATATTCTGATTTACATTTTTTGCTACAAAATTGTTGATATCCTATAGTTTTATTACATAATTTAGAGTTTTCTTTACAATATTTGCATTTTGGTATATTATTTATTTGATTAAAAAATAAATATAATTTTTCTTTCCATATTACAACATTGTCAAATTTTTCACAATATTTAATGATATATTTATATAAACCGGGCCATTTATCTTTTACTAAATGTTCTGTTATATTATTTGTTGCATGAATATAAAAATTTATATATTTTTCTATTAATTTTTTTATATCTTTTTCTTCATATATTTCTGGGCATCTCCCATATTTTTTTGTTTCATATAAGAAATATAATAAGCTTTCATTAAAATTTTTAGGGTATAATTTATAAGTTTCTGACCAATTTAAAATTTCATTATAAAAATCAGGGAAATTTATTTTTACATTAAATTCCCTTTGTTTATGACCACCTACATTATCCTGTGATATGTATTTTACGAACTCTTTTCGTGACATTTTAATTTATCTTGATATCTTTTGATGTGTTTAAATCTATCTCTACTTTATATCTTTTTACTATTTCTGATAACAATTTTTTAGTTTCTTTTACACTCATTTTACGAACTGGGATAACAAATATTTTAGTGTTATTCTGATGATCAATTTTACACCAATCAATATCATTGAATATTTCATTTGTTAAACACATACATTTAAATGCTATAGAGGTTTGAAGATGAAATAGATATCTTGCTACTTTTTGGAAAATGACCATATAATTTTTTCCACATCTTGGAACTGCCATTCTTGCATATTTGCGAGAAGTAAGCAAATGCGTTGTCTGACTTGGTGGGATCATAACCCCTCCAGTACTGAAAACAGTCCATGATGGACCCTGCGATGCAGTCCTTTTTATCATCCTCATAGTAATAGCTTAGCTTATGACTGAACCTATTCGCCATCAGGATGAGCATCTCTAGTGCTCTGGGTGTCAATTCACCAAGTTCCTTTGATTTTATTATCTCCGCACGCAATTCAGCGTTCTTCACATATGCTACTGCCATTTTGATATATTTAGAATGTTTATACCTTATATGTCGAGAAACCAACAAAGTTTTGGTTTCACTACTCCGATTTCAGTTCAACTTCCTTTAACTCTTTGTATTGCTTATTGGACACATTGATTGCGGAGTCAATCTCTGGGATCTTGGAGTTTAGATAGACCTTTAAATCATCCAATTCTTCTTTGACGTTATCGACCCTATGTCTGTATCTTGGGCCAAACACGAACAGATCATAACCAATGTACCCAAATATGATGAACACGATTGTGATGATACACATGCTAGATATCTTCCTATAACCCTTCTTGTTGGTGTTGGTTTCCATGTTATTCTTCCTTTTTGATGCCATTTATCTTCATCTCTCCAGGTTCCTTTCTGCTCATATCTTCAGTTCCCTGGGGCCTATATGCATTGGATATCTTATCAAATGACACGTTCAACATCTGTAGCTTGTCTATGATGTCATCCTTGTTCTTGGACCCAGACTTGAGCATGATATTAAACTTATTATTGGTGTTATCCTTGAGTTCATTGACCAACATATAAACGGCTCTTAGTTGCCTTGAGTACTCGACATTGTACATGTTCTGTATATACTTGTACTTCTCAAACTTTTGCACCAGATCGTATGTCATGGTGATACCCTGTTCTGTTCGTTTAAGCTCCTCTAACTGTCCATTATAGACCTTCTTTGTGACGAAGAAGTATGTGGCCCCAACGATGATGGCTATGACCAGTATGTATTTAAGTGTTGTGGGGGTCTTCTCCCAGAAACCATTGAAATCTATCTTGTTAAGACTTATGAGTCCCATTATGTATTTTAGTTATTTTACTAATATGTATTTACCGTCAGCAACCCCATTATACATCCAAGCTTTCCAACCTTTTTGTATGAATGTCCCTAATTTTTCATATTCATCAATCATCTTTATCTCTCTACCTGCGTTAAAAATTATGAACAATATTCTATACTCATCAACTGACAAAGATAATTCATACCCTATGTTTAGTTTGTTAACAAAATCATTATAATCTACATTGTCTACATTTATCTTTAACAACCTATCTATCTCTTCATGACTTAACGTTATAAAAGTTTGAGTATCAACAAAAGAGTCTAAAACAACAGTCAAATCTTTGTTTATTTCATAATTATTTTTTGTATGTAATATCTTATCAAACCAATCTTCTATCAGTTTTTTACGGCCTATTCCCAAAGCATCTAATGGGCTCTTTCCTCTCTCAAAATTCATCTCATTCAAAGACTCCCTGACCAATTTGATCATGCTTGTTTTATATTGAAAGTGTCTTTAACATTGCTGCCGGAAATGACTGCATCTCTTGGTTACCATTCCTATCTATGATGGTCCTTACCATGTCCGCATCACCAATGGCATTGGTGTAGTCAAGTGCATTGATCAACACATTCTCTTTGGCTTCTCCGGTGTTCTCATCCACTATGACACCCTCGACATAGTTCTCCCTGTTTGCAAAGTCATTTACATCTTCAAAGATCCTTATCCTAGATTTTGGCATGAGGTTGAAGTGGCCCTCAACAACAACGTTCACCGGTTGATCGTTGTTTGCTTCATTGAAATCACCAAACTTGACATAACAGTTATTCGTTTTTATTGGGACATTGTTCAGGTATATCCCGCACTTTACATATTGTTCAAACAAAAGTTTCTGCGTCTGTTTATCAAATTTAAACTGGTTTGATGGTTTAACAACCAAGGGGTCTTTCTTCTCTTCTTTGACTTGTTTTGGGTTGACCTTATATGTGGATCCTTGCACCTGTACTATTACATCACCATCAGAAGTCTGACCTATGATGTAGCCCTTCTGTTTTTCAAAGGTGACGGTGTCTCCTATCTGGCACTCGTTGATGGATTCATCGATCTGTTCCTCTTTGATCTTGCCGATGAGTGTGTCTATCGCTTTGTCTGACTCTGGTATCGCGCCCTCATTGATTATCTCATCTATCTCTTCATCAAAGAATATCTGGTCCTTCACTTTGTAGTACTTAAGAGCTTCAAACAGAAGCTCTTTATCTGATTTATTTATGATCATGGTTATTTATTTATGATTTTTTCTTCTTGAGATACACCTTCATAGGTTTCTTTGTTTCTTCTTTTTCCTTCACATAGGACGTTCTCTGCAGGCTCTCTTCAGTCTTTTTCTTCTTTTTCTTATCTTCTTCAGTCTCCTCTTCCTTTGGTTCCTCATCTGTGTCGCTAACATTTAGTTCATCAGACTCCTCTGGACTTTCCTCAGACCCTTCTCCACCAATATCAAACGTTTCTCCACCCTGTTCTCCCTCTGGTTTCTCTTCGGTCGATGCGCCACCCTCTGAGCTTGTCTCTTCACCGGCTGGTTGTTCTGTTCCATCGGTTGATGGTTCAGTTGTTGCTGCATTTGGGTCCATAAGCTTTTCTTTTTCTTGTTTTTCCTTCTCAAGATCATCTACTTCCTCTGCGGTATCTTCTGCACCGAGATCAACCTTGTCTGAGTCCATGCTTGGTGAGTCACCCAACAGTTCCGTGTTATCATCAAACGTCACTGCTGATGCTGGTTCTTGGTCTGTCGCGGTGTTTTCTGCTCCAACCTCGGTGCCAGTCTCTGTTGATTGTTGATCTGCAGATGTCTCTCCCTTGGCGGTTGAAACCTCCTGAGGGATGGGAACCTCATATTTCTTGCCATCTATGTTCAGAGATATGGATATCGATTCATCCACGGTGTCTCCACTTGGACGTACATATCTCTCAACCTCATTTAAATAGTCCTTATATTCATTCTTGACTGCATCATATTCTTCCTGTAGGGTCTCTATGACAGCACCATTGATATCTTGGTTGTGTGAAATGAGTTTGAACTCATCCATCTTTTTCTCCAGCAATATGATGTAATCAGAATATTCTCTCTTTGTTTCATTTATCTGCGCCAATATCTTCTCCTTGTTTGGGAGTATGTCAGCAAAGGTCCTTGTGATATCAAACCTCATGTGTTCCATCATGATCTTCTCTGCCTGGATGGGGTTTATGTTCCTATAGAACGTGTTCTTGTTGTTCACTGAGTCAAACGTGGTGATGAATATGTTGTCCCTCAGTTTGAAGATGTCTGCAGCATAGTTCTCATCCTCTTTGAGTGAGACTCTCTTAGCAAAATCAACCTCAGCAATCTCATCAAAGTTATCTCTTAACATCTCTGTGAGTGTATAGAACTGGGTGTTTCCGGTCCACCTTGAGACATCGGCAGCATCCTTTAACTGTGCAACATCCATCATCTGTTCATTGACTTTCACACCATCCTTGGTGACCTGTGCCTTATCAGCACCCATGTATAGGTTGATGGTATCCTTGTCTATGACTATGTTTGGCGAGTTGAGCGATTCACATAACGTGGCAAATCCCCTGTTCAATAAGACAACATCTTCTCTCTTCACCTTGTTGATGTTGTGCCCCTTCTTGATGTAATATGAGTTCTTTATGTTAAACAAGCACTCATTCTCTCCAAGGTACACCAATGGTGAATAGACCCTGTCTATTTTCACTGATTCATTTGCGTATTCAAGCTGTAGATCTGTTGCATCCAATATCAGAACGTTTATGATGTCTCTGATGAATGGATCATAGCTAAATTTGACAAGTGTCTCCTTCAGCATGTGTTTCGATTGTTCTGTCTTGTTGCTTAGGTAGTTATTGACAGCATCCTCTATGAGTGGGATCAGATAATTACTCTTGGTCTCCTTCATGGTCTCAACTATCTTCTCTATGTCGATATCAAGTGCATATTTCTTGGTCCTGTCATGGATGGTTTCAAGCTCAGTGTTGACCGCTGGTAGGTATGAGAAACCAGATGCTGCAGATACAAAAGATTCATATAGCATGACTTCTGGGACCTCTTCTTCCAACCTCTCTTTATATAAGTTGAGTATACCATTCAGTGTTGAGTGATGTTTTCCCTCAGACACCAATAACCTGTTGATGGAGTCACGGACACCAATGTTCTTGATGTAATACATCCTCTGTTGGTTGGTCAACCACTCATTGACAGTTTTATCAGTGTTGTGTTTGGAGAGCTCAGTGAATAGGTTCTCAAGTGTCACATGTTCTATCTCGTAACGAGCTTCCGGAGTCACGTTGTTGTAGATGATGGATGATAATGCAGTTATTGAAGATTCACACAGTGCCTTAACATCTTTGTTATCCGTGCTCGATTTGAGGTTATTGATTTTTGTGATCATTTTTAAATGTTATTTATTTTTGATAATTTGCAATTTATTTTATTTATATATTTATGTGATTTAAAACATTTCGTCCAAAATCTATATTTTTAAACTTCTATGAACCATGCTGCAGCATCACACAATTTTAAAACATCTTTCACGGAAAATTTCACAGAATTATATTGACATTGAAAATATCTTTCAACCATCTTTGGGCAGTATTCTAACGAAGTGAGTTTGTTTCTATCGCAACAGAAACTTCCACATTTTCTTGGAGATCCTTTCAAAGATATGAGATTACAGTTTTCCACGGAAAACCAAGCAGTAACTTCATTAAACTGTATGTAGTCTGGAAATTGTTTTAGATCAATATCCTCTAAAATTATCATATCTCCATCAATAGTGTAATCTTTATTTATGGTATAATTAGTGATACGATATTTATCTAACCAATCTCTGATGAGTTGTCTCTTTCCTATCCCCAAAGCACCCAATGGATCTTTTATTCTCTCAAAGTTCAATTCATTTAAAGATTCTTTAACTAATTTCATCAATTTGTTTAATTTATTTTACAATGAATATATCAACCAAAATCTAATAAAATTAGACCAATATAAAATCAGTCTTAACTTTACATAGCCCCCTTACATATTCCTTAGTAAATTTGGATGCATTATCATTACACCAGAAAACACCATCCACCTTTTTAGGGCAAAATTCCAGTGTTTTTAAATAATTATGAGAACATGAAAAATTACCTTTGACATATAAAGGACATCCTCTTAAAGATACTAATTCATTTTCACCACAAAAAAAGGACGCGAATACATTATTAAATTGTATGTAATCTGGAAATATATTCAAAAATGTGTGATCTAAATAAGGATTTTGATAAAGGTCTATGGATAAATCATCATTGATTTTATAATTTTTAACACTCATCTCATCCAACCAATCTTTTATGAGTTGTCTCTTGCCTATTCCCAAAGCACCAAATGGATCTTTTCTTTTTTCGAAGTTTAGCGCTTCATCTATGGTCCATGCTTTCATTAAATCACGATTATGTTTTCAACTTTTCCAAACACCTCATTGTTCACGCTGTTCGCAATGATGATATCCACCACCTTATAATTCACTGTTCCCGGAAAGTATATGCATGCATCCAGATGTGCTATGAGATTATTGCTATCTATCTTGTAACCTGTTATATTTAAACTTATGGCATTGTCTCCTGTATAACTGACCCTGTCCTGGTCATCTCTCATCTCAAGTATCACACCTATGCTTGTGTCCGGTATGGGTGTCAAGAAGTATCCCTCATCTAACACATGAAATGAGTTACTGTTTATCTCGTTTGTGCACACATCGGGAAGCACCCTTATCACCGGACTCCTGTATATGCTCATGCTGCTGTCCTCTTCATATATAATCTGTGGGTCCTTGAAGCTTGTGAAATCGTTCGGTATGTCCCATATGTAGAACATGTGGTTTGGCACCATTCTCTCAATGCTGTTCCACTCTGTCTCACCTGTGTTTGCCCAGAATGCATCCACCCTGTTGATCACAGCGCCCTCATTCTTGTAGTTAAAGTCTATCATGATCGGGAGTCCCTTCGGTAGGGTCGTTCCCTCACTTGGCGATGTCACCCATATGTTACCATCATTCTTTTCATCATTGTCATAGAGTCTGAACCCTATGCCTCTCATGTAGTTGTTTGCGTCTTGTTCAGTCGTTGGGTCGAAGACTGGTTGGTATGTCTCACCCTCAAGGTCAAACGTTATCTTTATCTTGTTGTCTGATTCAAATGAGTAGTTGATGTTCTTCTCTATGCCGATGGTCTCCGGGAAACCGATGGTACAACCAACGCGCATACCTCGAAAATACACATAATATGTGACAGTCTTATAGAACGTCTCACGTATCGCCTGTTCAATCTTGAGTGCTGTTGTGTATGTGTCTGACCATATCTCGCAAGCGAAAGTGGGTGATAATGGAATGGAATATAGGAATGATGAGAACGTCTGTAGCTTACCGTTGACTTCCCTTATGTACTTTCCCTGTACGAAACGCGATGTTATTCTCTGGGCAGAAATCGGTGAGCCTGTGTAGGTCAGAGACCCACGAGGGATGCGGTCGAACTGGCCATCTATGGGTTTTGGGCCACAAGAAATACCATAAAAGGTGAAAAAATCTTGCTTAAATCTTTCGTCCCCAGAACTATTGTAGAAGAATGGTACATCTATCTCTTCTATATCATTATTAGACCAAGTCTGTGTATATTTTATGGAGTTAAGGACACGAAGGAGGCCAGCACTTATGGCTCTAGAAAAAACATCATCTGTGTTATACTTATTGTTTAGCGACATGGAAATCTATCGTGGTTTATTTTAATACGATTTTTATTATATATTCATAATAATAATTAGTTAAGGTTAACCTTAACTGGCCATACCGCTTGGCCTCTACTGGTTAGAGTCTTTACATTTAGTAACTTATCTCCAGTTTCTTTTCTCAAGATGTTTATCGCTCCATTTAAATCTGCATTGATCCTTATCCCATCTCTGGATAAGAATAGACCTCTCTTTGTTCTCTTTCCAAGATATTCATTATGATGACACAACATTTCTAAATCTAAAACACTACACTTGGAAGTGTAACTCTCTTCATGTGTAACAACTTTGATACCTTCTAATTGTCCCTTATAAGTGATCATCTTGATCAAGTTATCAAATGGAATTTGCATGAAGTTTTGGTTGTTCTTCTTTCCAATGTTTGACCCCTGTTTCCATTCTTTGTTTAAACCAATGACCACATTTGATATGTTATTCTTTATGCAATAATCGACTATAGTTCTGGAGCTCTTATGAAGATAGTCTTTAATTTTATTATTGCGTTTAAGAGTAAAATTATTTAATTTTTTAGAGGTCTTTTTCTTGTGATTTTTCTCTAGATTTGATTGAATTTCTCCTTTTTTCTTATTAAAATATTGGTTTATTGACTTTAGTGGTCTTCCATTGATGATGAAAGATGATTGGTTATTTGAGTCATAACATGCACTTAGATTGTTGACACCCAAATCTATGGATAGATAATTATCATTTTGAATGTATTCTTTCTCTTGTCTCTCATAGACAACCTCAATGACATAACAACTTGTTTTTGGAACTATCCTAACCTGTTTGATTTTTTCTTTGACCCTTGTTCTTATTGGTGCCAGATCAACTTTCTTTGGTAGATGAATGTAACCATCTATTAACCTAACCTGTTGGTTTGTAAAAATAACAACATTTCTACCCTTTATCTTGTGTTTGTAATCTGGTGGGTGAGGACAACCAGATAAACTCTTCTTATTACTCTTCCACTTCCTGATGAGTTTGAAGAAAGATCTTATGTTCTGGTCAAACACCATCAATATCTGTTGTGATGTAGGTGATGGAAGTGCCCTGAAGTCCGGTTGGTCTGTCTGAAGAAACTCTTTAGCAAGATAGTTATATCTTAAGAACTTATTTGTTTCTTGGTCCACCTTTACAGGCAGAGGTGCTGATTTGTGTTCAGGTGGAACCAGATACTCATATTTTTATTTCTTAATGACCTAACGCGACGCCCATGGCGGTTGTACTATTATATAAATTTTTAGAAAGAAAACATAAGTGATCACACTGTTTCCAAAGTGAGTTATTTCTAGATATTATGTGTTGTTCAACTAAGATCATTTTATATAGTAAAGAATATATTTTATATATTAAAGTAAAAATTGAGAAAATGTACACTTGTTGCAGAATTAAAGAATATATAAATAAAAAATCATATTAAAATTAACCATGAAAGATTTTAAACAAGATAAAAAAGGAAAATTCATATGTGAAGAGTGTAAAGAGAAGTTTGATGACAAAAAGTCTCTGTTCATTCACGTGTGCATTACACATAACACGATAAGATCTTATCTAGAGAAGTACATCTTCGATGCTTCGACGGGTGTCTATGATGCTTCGGTGGGTGCTCAACAGAAGATGTAGTCTTCTCTAACTTCACAGAGCTCTAAAACATCCATTATTGTGAATTCTGTTTTGTTACCACGACAATAAAACTGTGCACCAACTTTAATGGGACAACCATTCAAAGAAGTTAATTCATTGCTTTCGCAGCTGAACCAATTACCCACATATCTAGGGCAACCTCTTAAAGAAGTAAGATTGTTGTCATTGCAATAGAAATTTTCATATACTTTATAAAATTGTATATAATCAGGGAATTGTTGACCAAGAAATGGGTGTTTGCTTATGAAATCAACGGAACCTTTAACATCGATCGTCAGATCCTCATTTATGACATAATGCTCAACACCCATCTCATCCAACCAGTTCTTGATCAGTTGTTTCTTTCCTATCCCCAAAGCAACCAATGGGTCGTCCATCTTTCTCTGAAAGTTCAACTCGTTCAGGCTCTCTTTGACTAATCTCATCTCTATAGCTTTATCTTTATTGCCTTTCCAAACGGTTCTTCAAAGCTAAAGTTGTTGTATATGATCCATATGAACTTGTTCCAGTAACGTGGTTTCACTGGATTTGATGCCTGTCCATCTGTCAAGAACACACACAGGCTTATCTTATCCTGTAGTTTGTTCTTTATCCAGTCCAATGGTTTCTGGAAGTCTGTGCCACCACCTCCCTTGACGTTCTTTGGTAGAAATGGTGAGGTCCCCTTGTTCAGAGTCTGCACAGATTTTTCATCGACACCATCATCAAAAAAGAGCACCGTTATGGTTTTAACCTTTCTGCTGTATATGATGCCATTTATCTCATTGATCATGTTCTCTAACATTTCCTTGTTCACAGAACCAGAGACATCTACACATACCACTATCTTCTCTATGGCGTCATATTTGTTTCTCTCTCCATATCTTAAGATCTCCTCTCCCATGTGTTTCTTGTTTCCTATGCGTTGGACCTTCTCTGGTGACAATGCAGTCGCAACATACCTTGTGAATATGGCTTTCCAATCCACCACACCACGGTGTAGACCACCCAATATGTTGATGAGAGCTCCACCCTTTCCCTTGCCTGCTTTCTTATCCTCGGCATCCTTGAGCATCTTCCGAGAGTTCTTCTCCCACTTGGCCTCATTGTTTATGTCCTGCCCCATCTCATCCTCTGCATAGCCAGATTTCTCTGCTATCTTCTTGCCCAAATCTTTTGGTATGATAGTCCCAGTTCCACCTGGATCTTGATCCATTATATGATCTGCATGTCCTCTTTGATTAGCCTCACTACCTGGTGACCAAACCCCATATCCACCAGGAGGAGGTGCACCTCCTGATCCACCTGATCCGCCTGATCTACCTGGTTCACCTGATCCACCTGGTCCGCCTGATCCACCTTTACCTTTAGGTTGTGAATTCTTCAATAGTTCTTTATAGATCAACTCAGCCGGCATGTTGAGGTATTTCTCATCGTATAGCCCACCGAGTTTGGTGATGAAATCCTTGTTAAAATCATCTATCGTGTCAATTATGATGGTGTTTATCTCGTAGTCACCGGCATAATTAAATAGTTCATGATCAAAACCCTTACCCCTTATCATGTGTATGAGTATGCAATGCATGATCTCATGTATGACAACGAATATCTTCTGGTTCCATTCCAACTTTGATGCAAACAATGGGTTCACAAATAACCTTATGCCATCAGTTGCCATCGTTGGTACCAACCAGGTATAGATGGGAACAAACTCATGAACGTATGGTGCAAAGAGTGGAGACTGTGTGACGATGTACACCTTGGTACGTTCCATGTCCTTCATGAGTTTTTTGACATCTATGGCGGTACCATCCTCAGCATAGACAATGTCACAGTCTTCTATCTTTACTGTGGGTATGTTCTGGGTCTCTGCTTCAAACAGAGATTCTCTTACTATCTTCATCGTAAATTTTTTTATTTTATATATTAGATATTGGGTTCTTTACAGTTCACTTTATCACCCATATATATGAGTTCCTCGACGTAACACACCTTTCTTATGTCCGTTATAGAATAATCTCTGCCCTTAAAATCTATGTAAAGGTTTCCCTTGATGTTCCTTGGGATGTAAGATAGGTTGTTTAATAGGTTCTCATTACAGTACAGGTCACCATATATCACCCGAGGGAGATGTTTTAGGCTCTTCAATAGGTTATCATTACAGCTAAAGCTATTGACTGTCTCAGCGATCCCCTTTAGTGATATGAGGTTGTTTCCGTGCGCAATATATGAACTACCAACAAAACTTGGACCATGGTCCAAGTTTTTGAGCAGATTATCATTGCAGTAAAAGCTGACACCAACTTTATATGGACACCCCTTGAGTGACTTTAGTTTGTTATGGTTACATGTGAATGAACCTGTCACACTTCTAAAGGTGATGAAGCTTGGAAATGTGGTCAACCCCTTGTGAGACAAATCAACATCCCCATCGACATCTATGGTGTGATCTTCATTTATCAGATAATTGATCACATTCATATTATCAAGCCATTCCTTTATGAGTGATATTTTACCAATATCCAAGGAATTAAAAGAGTCACTATGTCTGTTAAAGTTTAGCATATAGCTTCGTATTCATTGTAAAAATAAACAAAATATTTGACAAATAAAAATTATATTAACTTTTAATTTAAAAATATAAGTCACGATGGTTATGACAATATCTATCAACGTCTTCAATAGTAAACACTTTTGTGTTACCACTACAATAAAAATCCCCACATTCTAATGGGCAATACTGTAATGAAGTTAATCTGTTATGTTCACACCCAAAATAACTGTCATTAGCTATATAAGTTGGGCAACCTCTTAGTGAAGTCAATTCATTATCATCACAATCAAAATAACCCTGTACTCTATTAAACTGTATGTAATCTGGGAACTTCTTGAGATTTTTCCCTTTTAGATTTACACTTCCTATTAAAATCCCATATCTTAAAATATCTATGGTGTAATCATCATTTATTGTGTAACCAACAATGTCCATCTCATCCAGCCAATCTTTGATCAGTTGTCTCTTGCCTATCCCCAGGACACCAAATGGGTCCTTCCTTCTCTCAAAGTTCATCTCATTCAAAGACTCATACACAATTTTTCTCATCTAAAATATCAATTTATTTATATATTAAAAGAAAAAGACCTCAAAAATAAATTTGGGGTCCCATATAAGTATCTAATTATCAATCAAATTTAATCATCTCCAGATAATACATTCCCATATTTTGCTACAAATAGATCTAGTGCTTTCTTATATTTATCCTTGCCTTTGACCTCTCCAGTCTCCATGTGTATGTTTGGATGTATGTCAACCATGACTTTGATACCCTTTGTAGCAAGCGAAGCGTTATCCAACCTCACAAGGTACTTACAGAAGTTCTCAAACTCTACAGGTGATAACTCTTTGTTCCTAGTTGATGTACATATGACCAAGACTAATGCGTTTGCTTCAGACAACTCATATCCACTGCCCTTCTTTGGAGGCATCTTGGCTTTGTCTGGGGTCGTGAACACTTCTTTTATATCCTCGGTGTTATACCTAGACAACAGTCTCAAGAACGTTACATATGCAACCGCTGCGTCCTTGCCAACGTCACTTGCAACTATGTCTGACATCTCACTGTCTGATAGGTGTTCCTTGTTTGCCTCAGCATCTTCTAACGCCAATTTAAGGTTCTTTGATGCAGCTTCCCATGAACGAGGTGTAGCAAATATGGTCTGCTCAGGGTTTGTCTCCATCGTGTAGAAGTACTCCTCGTTGAACTCCAAGAAATCCATTATCTTTGGATCTACTAATGCCTTTAGGGCCCAATTTTTCCATGACTTGAAGTCTGGAACAAAGTTTATCTGACTAAATCGATTGGCCAGGGCCTTGGAGAAGTTCTGGACTGAGTCTGGATCATCCTCTGCTCTGTTTGAAGCTGATATTATAGCCCACTTTGACCCAATGATATATTCACCGATCTTTCTCTCATCAATGAGTTTAAGACACGTGTTCTGGACTGATCCAGATGCCCTGGATAACTCATCCAAGAATATTATTCCACCACCATTTCCATTGGCAACATCATCCCTCTTTGAATTCTCTTCATGATTACCAGGTTCTTCTTTATATACAGGAAGCCAAGATTTTGGGATGTCATATGCATGCATGGTCTCTTTATCTACGGCCGGTAGGAACCAATCATCTGGTGCCATCTTTGATGTTGGAACATCTATCAACCTTCCACTCTTAGAAGACTCTAATATTTCTTTGACTATTGCGGTCTTTCCTATGCCTGGTGCTCCCCATACCATGAGTGGCTTAGATTTTCTGTCCATGAGTGCCATCCTTATCCTCTTCATAAGAGTTGGAGTGTTAACGTTTGGTACATTCTTATCTGGGTGTTGAAGGTTTATCTTTGCTTCATTGATGAACATGGCTTTAAAACTCTCCTTGATGCTTCTTTTGGCCAACACGTTCCTGTCAGTCTTCAAAGATTGAAGTGATGGATCATTCTTTATGTCTTCATCACTGGGTACATATGTGACATACTTTGGCAATAGACCTGCCTTATATGCTATGCCTATGTTGACTGGGCTGACTGCCGGAATGGCCTCATCGCCAGAAAACGCAACAAAATATTTTCCAACCTTTTTCAGGACATTCTTTAAGAAAGATTTGGTTTTTTTAAGTGTCGAAGAAAAGTCTTCGTTTAAAAGTGATTCTCTTACTATTTTCATGATTTATTTTTATTTTATATATTATGATTTAAAATTTTTATTTTACACTAAAACCGCAACATGAACATCACATAATTTCTTGACATATTCCTCGCTAAATTGAATTTTATTACCTTGACACCAGAAAGAAATTTCAACGCGTTGGGGGCAGTGGTCCAATGTTTTTAATTTATTATAATCACAATAAAAAGATCCTTTAACATATTTAGGACAACCTCTCAAAGATGTTAAATCATTTCCATTACAAGTGAAATACCCATATACTCTATCAAATTGTATGAAACCGGGAAATTCTTTTAAATCTTTATATTCCAAATCGACATGTTTTTTAACGTCTATTAATAGATCATCCCTGATTGTGTAACCTTCAACACCCATCTCATCCAACCAGTTCCTGATCAATTGTTTTTGGCCTATCCCCATGGAGTCCAATGGGCTCTGTCTTTTCTCAAAGTTCATCTCATTCAGTGACTCTCTGACCAATCTCATCTAAACAATTTTATTTTACGATTTTTATTATATATTCATAATAATAATTAGTTAAGGTTAACCTTAACTGGCCATACCGCTTGGCCTCTACTGGTTAGAGTTTCTAAATTGATTAGCTTATCTCCAGTTTCTTTTCTTAAGATGTTTATCGCTCCATTCAGGTCTGCATTGATCTTTATCCAATCTTTGGATAAAAATATGCCTCTCTTCATTCTCTTTCCAAGATATGTATCATGATGACACAACATTTCTAAATCTAGAGAACTACACTTGGAAGTGTAACTCTCTTCATGTGTAACAACTTTGATACCTTCTAATTGTCCCTTATAAGTGATCATCTTAATTAACTTATCAAATGGTATCTGAACAAAGTTTTGGTTGTTTTTCTTTCCAATGTTTGACCCCTGTTTCCATTCTTTGTTTAAACCAATGACCACATTTGATATGTTATTCTTTATGCAATAATCGACTATAGTTCCGGAACTCTTGTGAAGATAGTCTTTGATTTTATTATTGCGTTTCATGGTTAATTTAGACAAACGTTTAGAAGTCTTTTTCTTATGATTCTTTTCTAGGTCTGATTGTATGTTTCCTTTCTTCTTGTTAAAATATTGGTTCATTGACTTTAGTGGTCTTCCATTGATAATAAATGATGATTGGTTTTTAGAATCAAAACATGTTGTCAAGTTATTAACACCCAAATCTATAGATAGATATCTATCATTTTGGATGTGTTCCTTCTCTTGTCTTTCATAGACAACCTCGATAACATAACAAGAAGATTTGGGAACTATCCTGACCTGTTTGATTTTTTCTTTTACTTTAGTTTTTATTGGTGCCAGATCAACTTTCTTTGGTAGATGAATGAAACCATCCTTCACCCTTGATTGTTGTGAAGTGAATATGATGATGTTTCTACCTTTTATCTTATGTTTGTAGTTTGGAAGGTGAGGACAACCAGATAAACTCTTTTTGTTATTCTTCCACTTCCTGATGAGTTTGAAGAAAGATTTTATGTTCTGATCAAACACCATTAATATCTGTTGTGAAGTTGATGATGGGAGTGCTCTGAAGTCTTGTTGATCATTTTGAAGAAACTCTTTAGCAAGATGGTTATATCGTAAAAACTTACCCGTTTCTTGATAGTGGTTCTTTATCCTATAAAGTGTTGAGTTATAAAGATTCTTAGACAGAAAACATAGGTGATCACATTGTTTCCAGAGCAAATTATTTTTTGATATTATGTGTTGTTCAACTAAGATCATTTTATATAGTAAAGAATATATTCTATATATTAAAGTAAAAATTGAGAAAATGTACACTTGTTGTAAAAAATACAAATATCATATTTTATTCTGGAATAGTCTTTATCCTGTTTATGAACTCTGACGAAAATGATTTCCTAGATGAACTAAACAGATCAGAAAAACAGGCATCAAGTATGTATCCACAACAGTAATCTTCCTTGTGTCGTATGCCTCGGCCAAACCCCTGTATGAGTGAAAGAACGCTTTTCCACTGGTACCACCCATGATTTATGTTCATCTTAGCTTTCACAAACTTATCACCCAAACTCAGATACGGAACCTTTGCAAATATTATAAAACGACAGATGTTATCAAAGAGATCTATGCCTTCCAACAATGATGGACCTACGACCACTTTGTTCTTATTCTTCTTCAATATGTCCAACACCTGTTGTTTCTCCTCAGTCCCACTGTACACCAAGATCCTCTTCTTATTCTTGTTTGAGACATTGTTATATATCTTCATGCATAGGTCATATGACACGCTATGTATGATACCATTCTCATCCTTGTGTTTGTCCAATATCTCATCCACCTTATCGTATAACCATGGTAGGTTCCTCTCTATCTCCTTGTAACTCATCCTGTGTTTGTTATAGTAATATATGGGTGATCTCTCAAAGTCAAAGCTGTTATCCATCTTTAGATACTTTGCGTTCTTCAATGCAAGTCCCTTTAGGTACTCACTTGGGTCCCCAAACGTGGCGCTCATTAACACTGTAAACTCCCTATGCTTATGAAAGTACTTATGCATCATGTATGACTCCTCCAAACAGTTGAAGACCAATTCCTGGTCCTTGCCTGGGTTCTTCACGATGTTACGTGTTGAGGTCGAAGCGATGATATTGACATAGTCATCGACCTTACAGTGTGTGTCCTTCAACCAATCACATAGTCGTAATGCTTCCTTCCATTCCTTTGGTGGGTTGGTATGTGCGTATTCCTTCTTCACCTTGTCCTTCAGTGTCTCCCATGAAGACCTGTAGTTCTCGAGGTGTTGTTTAATGCTCGACAACAGGCCAAACAGAGCATCCTGGTTATCCACCCTGTACAACTCTTTGATGTTTATCTTTAGCTCTTGAAAGTCTAAGGAATGATCCCTTATCTTATATGTGTTGAAGAAATCCGTGAGTCTCTCTAGCTTATGGATGGTCTTATCATCTATCCTTGGTGAAAAGTGATTTTGTACTATGTCAGTCAACTTGTGGGCCTCATCACATATGACAACCAGTCTATCTTGGAATGGGGCATCAGGCATCCTATCCTTGACATAGTTCATCTGTATCAACCAATATGAGTAATTCAATAGTGAGGTGGGTGAAACTGATGCAAAGTCTCGAGCTGAGAAGTAGGGACACTCCTTGTAACAGTGCATGGACTTGGCTGGTTTGTTCCTTATGCGGCAGGTGCCAAGGGAGTTCTTCTCAGAGTTATCTATGCACAAATAGTTGTCGATTCCGTACACCATGCCCCAGGCAAGATTAAACTTCTTGAAGTCTTTCTCGTATTGTTTCTGTAGAGATATCTCAGACGTAAGAATATATGTTTGTTGCTTGAGTTGGTTAAAGATCCAGGAGATACACATGGCACAAATACTTTTACCTGAACCAGTTGGGCAATCAAGTATGACTGTATTATGCGTTTTGTTGATGTATGTTTCAATGACTTCTTTGATCACTTCAATCTGACCCTTACGCCAGACCCAATCATTTCCAAGGAATGTTGAACGAAACTCTTCAATCTTCTCTTCGATGTTTATGTTATTCATGAACTTTATATAAAGAAAAAGATCACAAGTTTTAAATTAAACTTCTTTTACAAAATTTATATTTTTCGTGCATCATTTTGCACCTCTTTAAATAACTCTGAAAAATATTCTTGTACATTTTTATTTATGTTATCTTTATATGAATAATCGTGGCATCTAAACACAATAGGCGGATAGTGTGAAAATTCTTCGTTCATGTGTGCCATACGTTTTTTTATACATTCCACTCCACGTAAATACTTTTTAGAAACTCGGCGAAATCTATTATTCCATTTCTTATAATAACTATTTAATTCTTTTATTGTTATCTCCGGATATTTAAATTCTTTGTTTATTAGATTTGTATAATATAATAATTCATCTTTGTTTTTAAATTTATCCATGAATTCTTTATAATCAAATGCTTTAAGAGTTAATAAATGTTGATGTGGTTCATAATTATTTAGCACTGGATCAAAATCTGTTAATGATTTATCACGTAACCTATGTCGATACAGATATGAATATATCATATTTATTGAAGCATCTAATTCATGGTGTAAAGAATAATAAACACATTCAGTGAATTCATCCATCATGGGCATTGGGTTCAATGTTTTATCTGTCACATTATTTATTGCCGGATTCTTAGACATAGAATATTTGGATGTGTCATAATTATCTGTGAAAAGAATCACCTGAAACACATGCGTTAATTCGTGATAGATAACAGAAAATAATTCAGTTTTGTCTATTTTATCCTTTTCATGTGATTTAACATACACGTGTATTTCTCTTAAACCTTTAATGTAATCAAATATATTAAATGAACCACGATAAGGATTATGTATTAAATCATCATCAAATTTATGTTCTAATTTTATATCTAATTTAAATTTTAACTGTTGTATATAAAATGTAAAACTATTATGGCCAAATTTTAATATGGATTTATTGACTTGTTTCTCGATATCTTGTAAAATTGGAAGTATACTTTTTTCGCCATATTTCTCATTCAACACATCTTCCAATTTCTCATTCACGAGTTTGATTATCATATTATTTTTATTTAGTTGATCTAAAGTATTAAATTCATCATAATTTATAAAGTATCATTTTGCACCTCTTCAAATAACTCTGAAAAATATTCTTGTACATTTTTATTTATATTGTCTTTATATGAATAATCAGTGCTTTTGAATATGAAAGAACAAAATATCAAAGATTCATCCATACGTAATACGTGTTTTTTTAGTTTTTCAACGTCACTTAAATATTTTATAGCAGCTTGCCAAAATCTAGAATTCCACCTTTTATAATATGCGTTTAAATTTTTTAATGTTATTTCTGGATAATTAAATTCTTTATTTATTAGATTTGTATAATATAACAATTCGTCTTTATTTTTAAATTTATTCATAAATTTTTTATAATCAAATGATTTTAATGTCATTAAATGTTGATACGGTTCATATTTCAATAATAATGAATCAAAATCTGTTAATGATCTATCATATAATCTATTTCGATATAAATAAGAATAGATCATATTTATGGTCGCGTCTAGTTCATGATGCAAAGAATAATAGATGCACAGTGTAAATTCATCCATTTCAAACCATATACCAACTGTATTATTTGCACCTGGATTTTTAGACATTGAATATTTAGATGGATTATAATTATCTGTGAAGAAAATAAATTGGAAAACATGTGTCAACTCATGATAAATAACAGAGAATAATTCAGCTTTATCTATTTCATTTTTTTTATTTGTTTCGGCAAATACATGTATTTCTTTTTGTCCATGTATATAATCAAATATGTTAAATCCACCGGTGTATGGTTTATGTGTTGCGTCACTAAAAATATGTTCCAATTTTATATCTAACTCAAATTTTAGCTGTTGAATATAGAATGTAAAACTATTGTGACCGAATTTTAATATTGATTTGTTAACTTGTTTTTCTAGATCTTGCAAAATGGGTAATATACTTTTTTCACCATACTTTTCATTCAACACATCTTCCAATTTCTCATTCATGAGTTTGATTATCATATCATATCACTTTGTGTACTTTCAAATAACTCCGAAAAATATTCAACTAGATTTTTGTTTATATCGTTTTTATATGAATAGTAGCTGCTTCTAAATATGCAAGTGCCACATCTAAGTTCAAACTTTTCATTGATAATAGACATATGTTTCTTTATGTTTTCTATTTCACTTAGATATTTTTTTGAGACCCTTTGAAACTTATCATACCATTTTTTGTAATATCTATCTAATTCTTTTAATGTTATTTCTTTATAATTGAACTCTTTGTTTATAAAATTTGTGTAGTATAATAATTCATCTTTATTTTCAATAATAATCAACTCAACTTTATTTTCTATAACTAATTTTAATAACTCATTTAAACCATCTCT
>Ga0182011_10001496_pt1 | contig 20453 bp, 13 predicted proteins | sample 711E1DmetaG_FD_120481 | JGI IMG/M metagenome (GOLD analysis project Ga0182011, IMG submission 120481) | Permafrost microbial communities from Stordalen Mire, Sweden - 711E1D metaG | ecosystem: Environmental > Terrestrial > Soil > Wetlands > Permafrost | place: Sweden: Stordalen | collected... | reverse complement strand
TACAAAGGGAAGGTCATTTTTCACGGACTAGCTGATTTTGTTCCGGCATACGCGCTTGAAGACGAAGGACAAAGAAAGGCACACCGGTTTCTCTCAACTTATAGCTCTACTGTTCCACCCATTGATTCGGATCCGGTTACGAAACGGACCATCATTGCTAAATGTACTATAACAAATGGTAAAATCTCAAGGGTGGGTTATCTTCCCTGTTATATCAATGCGCAGAGGCAGCCAGAGGTCCTCAAGAAAGACGAGGCAGGACAGCAAATATTTGAATTTATGAAAAAGATAACCATGGGAGCTGGTTTGAGTACTGAATATAAATGGAAAGGCGACGAAGTCGTGATCATTTAGATCCAAACATCGATGGAAACAGGATCTGGTTATGGCAGACGTTCTCTAAGTAGTAGTGTCCCAAACCACGTAAAAATATTAGGTTTTATCTCGAAACTTTGGATAATAAAACAACATGAAGATTAATTGAGGTTTCTTCCAGTAAGGAGATTATATGCAGTATAGAAAAGTAGGTAGAACAGGACTTAAGGTTTCTGCATTTGGAATGGGTACCGGGTTTTTCGGTAGCCATACAGATGAAGCCGATGCCACGGCAATCATGGAAATTGCTTTTGAAAAAGGCATCAACTTATTTGATACTGCCAATAGTTATACCGGCGGCAGATCCGAAGAGATTGTCGGGAAATTCATCAAGAGTAAAAGACACGCAGTTGTTCTTGCAACCAAAGTAGCCAACCGGCAGGGATCCGGCCCTAATGATCTCGGACTTTCGATTTCAAGTATGCAATAATGAAAAAAATAATAGGATCTTGCGAATTAATTTTTCAAATTTGGATCGAAAATAGTCAAATTTTAGCAGGAGGGAATGGCAAATGGACATTAATACGACCAAAAAGCTGAACAATGGAGTGGAAATCCCAATGTTAGGATTTGGCACACTGCACAGTAAAGACAACGAGGAGACTGTCAACGCCGTACGTTGGGCAATTGAGTCAGGCTATAGGCATATTGATACCGCAGCGGGCTATGGGAATGAGAAAAGCGTTGGACAAGGAATCCGCGACAGCGGAGTCGATCGTAAAAAAGTGTTCGTGACTACGAAGCTTAAGCCAGACGACGACATGCTTCCAGATGCCCAAATGAAGGCATTCGAGAAAAGCTTGAATCTTCTGCAATTGAATTATCTAGACCTGTATCTGATTCATTGGCCGGTTGCCGGGAAGACTTTAGAAGCATGGAGGGGCTTGGAAGAGATCTATAAATCTGGACGAGTACGGGCAATCGGAGTGTGCAATTTCACTATACCCCATATTGTTGAATTGTTTCGCAATGCCAAAATTATACCAGCGGTCAATCAGATTGAGTTACATCCGCATCTGTCGCTGCAACCCCTAGTGGCATATTGTGAGGAACATGGGATAGCTTGTGAAGCATGGAGCCCCCTTGGCGGAGACGGAGGGAAACTGCTCGATGACCCGATCATGAAGAAGATAGCCGAAAAATATGGAAAATCTGTAGCCCAAGTAATCCTACGTTGGGATTTACAAAAAGGTGTCATCACAATACCCAAATCGACTCATCGAGCACGGATTGTCGCGAACGCGAATCTCTATGACTTCGAACTTAATACAAATGATATGAAAACCATCAATGACTTGGATCGAGACCCGAGACGGTTTGGACGGGATCCTAATTCGATGAGTTTTTAAGTGTCGATGTTAAACTTAGAACAATCGAGTGATGATTTGGGAAATATTTATTTGAGCGCTATTGGTGCAATTGATTTGAGCATTATTATGGACCATATGACAATAATGGCTATCGATGCGATACTCGGCTTGGTACTTGTTGAATTGCAGCTTTTTCCTCAAGACAAAGCCCATTTTATCCCATGCTTATTTTATTCACAACAGTTCCTCTTTCTTGACTGTTTTTGAATTTACTTCCAAGCTCAATGGTTATAATGTGCTCACACAGTGAAACTCGAGCACCTTCAAATTAGCTTTACACAAGTCTAACATCAATCAGCAAAGGGAACCGTCAAGGTGGTAATTATATTGGAGATTGTTTCGTGGCAAAGAAACCACCAGCTAGTAGATACAATCTTTACGAATGTTTTTCCCAGTTTCAAGATCATGAAGGAACTTCTCGGTTGCTTTCCGCCAAGCATCTGGTTTTGTATACCTTGTGGGATGTCCTGCTTTTGTAAATAACGCATACCGTCTATTTGGAATTGTATCTCTCAACCATTCTGCTCCCGGAAGGTTTTCGTCCTGGTCTCCAATGATAATTAAAGTTGGCATTGTCAAGCCTTTGGTACGTTCTATACCAGGTATTTTCGTTCTGGTTAGTAATCGATATGAGTAGATTGCACCATTTACTGATAGCTTCGCCAGCCGTTGTAATTTTTCTAATTGCTCATCTTTTGGCTCAATCACAGATTCTTGAGCCATTTCCATCTCCCGGTAACCCCATTCCATAACCCCGTATTTGTGTATCACATACTCACGTTTTTTCCTTAGTTGCTCCATTTCTTCACGCGAAACTGTCGGCCCTGGTTTTGTCATCAAATGGCCAACGTTATCAGACAAAATTAGTGCCTTAACTTTTTGCGGGTATTTCAATGCGAAGGTGTGAGAGACTGCCCCACCCATAGATGAGCCTCCGACAATTGCGCATTTAATACCAAGATGCTCCATCAGATAATTCAAGTCGTCGGCTAAAATCTCATACGAGTTTTGACCTTCACCACGGGGAGCTGAAGTTAAACCTTGGCCTCTGGCGTCATGAATAATGACTTTGTAATTGTTTACCAACCATTTTAATTGGGGATCCCACGAATGGCAGGTGGACGAAGCGCCATTGTTTAAGAACATCGGTTCGCCTGAACCTAAGATCTCATAATGCAAATGAATGCTACCGATCTTTAAGGTCGTCAATCCAATAACCTCCGTTTTTTGTTTTCTCTCAATTTACATTACACGGATTGCATCGATTATGGAGAGATCGAATGAAGCAAAAACCACTAATTAAGCAAAATGACCAAAAGCTTTGACCTGCTCCCAATACCGAGGCTAGTTGCCACCCAGTTATACAGTGTTAAAGGTATCGTTTAATAGCTCCAAAGGGTGTCTTACTCTGATGGAACTGCCTGCTTCACCCAGCCCGTCTTTGAATTGGATCATACAACCGAGGCACCAACTAGTAACTACATTGGCTTCAGAATTGATGATGTTAGCGATCTTACCCTGCCGCATCTTTACGGACAAATCATAATGGTTCATTAAACCCCACGGCCCTCCCTGTCCACAGCATTCATCGGCTCCTCTCATATCAACTATTTCCAATCCGGGGATCAAATTGAGCAAGTCGCTTGTATAGTTGGTAGAAGCCGCCATTTTATACCCAAGTTTTTCATGACATGACACATGTATTCCAACTTTTTGTTTTGTTTTGTTATTTCCTAATCTTAAGTTATTCGGCCCTATAACTTTCATAATGAACTGGGCCGGGTTGTACAGTTTAGTCACAATATCTCGCGCTTTTTTTTCATATGCCGTATCTTTTATTCGCTCAAAGTCTTTGGCATATTCTTCAAAAGCGAGAATGCAAGACGGACAGTGAGCGACTATGTATCGATAACTCCATAATTGGTCAATATTATATTTGGCAAGTCGGCGGTATTCTTCAATATTACCTATGGCTGCAAAAGGCTCGCCGCAGCAGCGCTGAGGAGGTAATGAGACTTTCCAATCATTATGAAGAGCGATATTTATGAAACTGTCCGCGATCGGTTCAGTAAAAATATCTGAACTACAACCATGAAAATAGGCGATATCTGCTTCGGAAGCCGGGATGTTGAAAAGTTCCTTGTGTCTGGATTTAATACTCGATCTGGACAAAGCAGGAATATAGCGTTGGTACGGGATGTGTGTGGGTAAAAAACCTGGTGGCAACCAGGATAGCACCATCCGACTAAACGTGTTTCTCCAGAATCCTTGTGTAAGACCGGCGGCTCCAATTGTTAGGTTATACAATGACCGGTGGGATATAAGCACTTCAATAGCTGGGGCAATGACTTTACTCCGTTTTTCTTCCCGAACTTTGGACACCATGTCCCTCATACTAGCACTGGTAGGACATTTCCAAGTACACTGTCCGCAAAGCAAACACAGATCAAACACCTTTTTAAATAATGGATCATTTTTAAAATCGATTACGTTTGCATTTTGCTCCGATGCAATTGCTAGAACGCGCTTAAAGCTAGGAGCAGCCTCTGTCCTCGAAGCGAACTTATTTGGAAGTCTACTAAATACAGGGCAGATATCGGCACACTGAGAACAGAACGAGCAAACACCTGAGTATAGGTTTGGAAAATCTTTAAAACGAGTAAGATTCAACTGGCTGTCCATTTCTTCAATACCGACAAGCTCTTCTATAGCCTGATGCAGGTCTTTGTTGCGAGCACCTTTTATGATCTTGACCCCCGGGTGAAGAATTCCTTTTGGATCCATCAAGGCCTTGATTTCTACAAAAATGTCAAATAAAGCCAGCCCAAATATATGTGGCAGAAGAATACCTCGTGTTCTTCCATCAGCATGCTCTCCGCTCATACTACCACCTAATTCAGCGACTTTCTTCGTGATCTTGGTCATTACACGAATTAATCGTTCTCTGTCTTGCTGCTGACTAAGGTTGAGAAGGAGGTATAAGTGGAAATTACAATCCCCAGCATGCCCATGCGTACCTGCGACGACTTGGTCTTCGAGGAAAACCTTTTCAATGTAGTTGATAAACTCTAAGAGTTTTTCCTCATCCCTGGGTATCACTACGCATTCGATCATTGTCAGCGGCCACTTGCCCCGACCATAACCGTAAAGTACTTGCAAAGCGCTTCTTCTTCCCTGCCAGAGAGCGTCTTGTTTAAAAGAGTCTCGAGCTACATCTAAGCCAATAGCCGTTTGGTGATAATCCTTTTCTAGCAGTTTTTTTAAATTATCGCACTGTCTTTGGATAAATTGGCTTGCAGCCTGTTTTTCCATGACATGCACTTTTCCAATCCGTTTGGTTGGGTCAAGGGAATCAGGCTTAACCTCTAGATCGTCAAACTCAATTATATACATGACCTTGGCGTCTTTATTTATACCGAGGTCAGGATAATTAATACGGAGGAGGTCAAGGTTTGTAGTAAGAACCATATCAAAACAGGAAGGTGCAAGGTTATAAATCTTGGGGATCGAGCTACAGGCTTCTTGGAGATCGGTAAAGTAAACGATATTCGTAGTCTTTTGTGTAGCGAGAGGTACAGCTCTAAATTTGACCTCAGTAATTATGCCCAAGGTTCCTTCGGAATGAGCAAAAAGCCGGGTCCAGTCGATGGGGACACCCGCTGTTAACTGTGCAAGAATATCCATAACGTTATAGCCCGATGAATTTTTGGGGACCTTCGGAAAGTGTTTTTCGATCGCATCTTGGTTGATTTTAATAAGTTCTGAGATCTTATTCCAAGGTTGTCTATTAGGATCAATTTCCGACGCCCAGAGACTTGTTCCATCGGCCAAGACAATATGCAAATCTATTACTTGATATTGAGTCGTACCCAACTTGCAGGAATTTGCTCCGGAGGAGTTATTTGCAACCATTCCACCTATGGTAGCCATATCTGTTGAGGCAGGATACGATGCCAAGAATACGCCGTATTCTTTTAAGAAATTGTTCAACCTGGTACATATGACGCCAGATTGAGCGAAAACTATTTTACCACCATCGGGATGATCTTCAAGGACTTGCATATTGATTAAAGAGCGCATATCCAAGATGATACCAGAGCCGACTGATTGAGCGGGCAAACCGCTTCCTGCTCCCCTGGCTGTAATCGGGATTGAATGTTGATAAGCAAACTTACATACTTTTTCGACATCAGAATGGCTTCTTATACCCACTATAGCTAGCGGTGTGAAACTAATAGGTCCTACATCACGCGAATATCCCAAGCGGCCTGTCTGGCTTATCTCTATTTGGTAAGCAGCTATTCCGGCTGTTATTAGTCCTTTCTTAACGGCCTGACTATCCAAATGACTATCGTGGGCGATAAACTGAGACATTTTTCCGTGACCTTTAAAACAAAATTGGTAACATTTCTCCCATGTATAACTTACATTCCTCAAACTACAAATTATTAACCATCACTTCTCTGTTGAAGGTAATAATTAACTCACGATACTAGTTCTTTGGATTATTGACGACCGTTGAACCGACAGAATCACAAAAAAGTAAATGTATCAATTATTATCCTGGCACCTGCTTCAAGTGCAGGGTTCTGGGTAACTTAATCAACGATATGGCGACCTTTGGTTATAAAAAGTTTGCTGATTGAATATTTGCTTTATTGTTAAGTGAATATTTTCCCCTCTTAATATCAATATAGCATACATGCGATTTATGAATTTGAGATATTATTATAAGTCTATGATGAAGCCCACAGCAAATATAGCTTCCCGCTCCGCTTAGAATAGGACTGCTTGCCAGCAAATAGTAAGGCGAGAATTATCCTCGCCTTACTATTTTTTCATGTCACTAATTGTTATTACGGATTACCGAAGTTTTTTCTTTTTATTATGGTTAAGGCTACTGATACCCCAATGATTTTTTCAATTTTTGATCAATCCACATTCTTGCTATCATAGGTATTTGATTATGGGATCCAGCTTCAACTTCACCATAGTAGTTTTTTAACCATGGCCAATAACAGTTAACAGTATATGGGTTGGCCATTGGGATCATGCCAGCATCAGCAAGTGCGTCCTGGCAAAACTGCGTTAAATCAGTTTGACGTTTCGCTGAGTCTATATCTGTTGTCACCATACGACTCTCTACATCAAGAGGTTCTCCGGTCTTATAAACAGAGCCCATGGATGTTCCCTGATAATACAGGATTGGCGTGAATGGATTAGCAGTGGAGACTTGAAAATCCAGAAGCCCTGTGTAGGTACGATTGTTTTTAGCGGCGGCCAACGCAACAGAATTCATTGTCAAAATTTGAAGCGTGACACCAACCTTGGCCCATTGAGATGCGAGAACGGTCGCTTCATTTACCTCGTTCTGAAGTGCGGAATTGATTGTTATTGTTATCGTAAGGTTAGGATAACCTGCTGCAATCAGCATCTGCTGTGCTTTGGTTGGGTTATAAGTGAATAGAGTTTGTACTGCAGATGGTTGATTTTCCAATGGCGTATAGGAAGGATTCCCACGAGCTACCGGCCAACCTAGTACATCGCCGCTGCCATATACCAGTTTCACCATACTGTTAAGGTCGGTGGCCATCATCAAAGCTTGCCGTACACTAAGGTTACTTAAGGGACTTGAGTCAATCCTATTAAATATAAGGATGTCAACATAACAGGAATACCACGGTGCTTGTTTCATGTTGGGAGCCTGTTGTTGCAGAGTGGCTGCATTGGTGTATGGAACTCGCGTCCACAAGTCAACCTTCCCGGTGCGCATTGCTGCTAACTCTGTACTTTGATCAGCAATAACAGGAAAGAGAAGTGTGTCTATAAACGGTAATTGGTATTGAGTCCCGTTTATTGTCGTCTTTCCCCAATAGTTTGGATTCCTTGTATAAGTAGCAGAAGATCCCGATACATAATCACTCAAAATAAATGGTCCGGTACCTACCGCATTCCTCCAATCAGAGCCGCCGGCGGCAGCAGACTCAGGGCAAAATGGAACTGCGCTGCCACCACCAAATAACAAATAAAACTCCCAATTAGCGTTATAGGAATTAAAATCCCACCGGAATGTATATTTGTCAACAGCAATACAGTCTTTGATCCACGTAAAGCTTGATGCCACAGCCGGTGCGGTTATTTGACGCATTCCTGTGAACGCGCAGTCGGTCGCTGTGAGTTCTCTGGCGGCCATGCCTATGTGGGCATTACCTGTCCACATAATCCCAGGTTTTAGTGTAATCGCAAGAGATAACGGGTTGGAGTTAAAAACCCAACTTTGTGCCACCTCACCGGTGAGGTATTGTTCGGGGATATACTGCGGAGTCTGAAATGAGAATTGATTGTTGCCTCTCGGCCCATATTTGTCTATATCGCCATTAAAATACCAGTCTTGATATGGTGTAATCCAGACAGAAGTGATATTCCCGGTTTGCGTGAGATCAACGTCCCAACTGCTTGGATCTTGAGTAGCTTGGTCGTTTAATTCAGTTATTCTCCCACCATATGTTGGTCCACCTCCTGCAGATGTTGTGGATATTGTCGATGTTGGTGGAGCAGTGGATGTTTTTATTGAGGTTGAGCTTGTCGCTTTTATTGTCGTTGACGTTGATCCAATCATAGATGTTGTTGCTGTCACTGATGATGTTGTCGACTTGGCACAAGCACTCAATATTAAAATTGCCACAAACATGAAACTCAGCGCGATGTAGAATACTTTTTTCCCCAAGTTTTTCTCCTTATTTGATTTCTTTTTTATAAATAACCACAGATTTCCTCTGTGAATAATCTCCAAGTAATCGATAATATGCATCTTTTAATTAATATTTAAACCGATGATATACCCACCTCATTCTATTGTCAAGGTACTTAACAAATGGTTAAGTTCTAATTTGATTGTTATTTTTATTGTAAAATTTAGATAGGAGGGAATATATGGCTGTTGAAGAAACGATTACTGTAATTATATAAAGTCATAGCCGGTTAAATCCCTATGTTGTTTATTACAAATTTAACAGATTTGTTTCGGATGACGAAATAATATGTAAGCCACTGTAGTTTTAGGAATTCCTAATTGTCTCGATAGTTTTACCGGTCCATCGCCAGTCTCAATATGCCTTTTCCAAACGTCATCCCAATTATGTTTGCGTTTTGCACCTGGTCCTGAGTGATTGGGGTATGATTTAAATCCATAATGTTCTCCAATCCATTTACTTTGGCAATTTCTGCTACAAAATATTGTTCCGTTATGATCACGGTAATTGTACAAGAATTTATGAATGTCTCTAAAAAAGAGCTTTCCACACCTCGTACAGACAACCGGTATTTGTTGCCATTGCTTTTTACACTCATCACTACAAAACTTATTTATGCTGATTTTGCCGCACACAGGACAATTATACCTATAATTGTTAATCTGTCTGACAAGATGTTTTGTGGGCAATCCATTTTCTTGGAGTATCTGAAAAACCCGTTGTCTAGAAATACCCATAAGCCTGGCTATTTCTGACATGGTCATGGATAGGTTGGACATACGTAATTCTTTTACTTGTTGACGAATAAATTCACCGCGCAAAGTAATGGTCTGATTACCTTTATATCTTAATGCAGTCTGTGGCATTTATTCACTCCTTGTACGATACAATGACTGCTCTCGTTTACGGAGATTAGGTGATAAATCTTCCATCAATTGCATTATGGTTAGTTACTCCGGATATCCTCTCAATTGGCGCCTCCGGCTTGGATGACCTAATCTGCGTAGTGCCTTACCCACGATTTGGCGAAAACGTTCTGGCGTAGCATAAATTTAGGCTATACTCTTCCAGTGTTCCACACTTGCCGCCTTTGAATCTGAGACGCAGTTGAAAACTACTCTTCGTCCTCTGGGCATTGAAGATGACTATACCTCTCTTATCTCATCTTTGAGTAATTGATCTGAAGAACCGTCCAACGGTTGAAGTGCGTCTCGGTCAGCAATGAAATCAACAAGACAGTTCTCCTAGTCTGCCCCCTCCTATTATTTAATGGAAAACTATTGGAAAAATAATTATGCTCTCATTTTAAAAAACTCTTTTAGTGTACAAATATTAATTGGTAAGGCTGGCAAGTCACCAAACCCGATTACTCTTAGGGCTCCGAACACGGGAGGGGCATCTTGCAACACTTAGCTGAGAATCCAACAACAAACTTCCAGTACCCTAATTTCCCCTGACTAACCAGCCTTATCGCATCTAATCGACTGACTTTACTCTCTTGTTAATTATTTAGTGAATCCCAAAGTTTTCACTTTCATCAATAATGGTTTTATTCACTGGCATGCATTTGATATTATGTACGTATTATTATATGGTATTCACTATGGAAAACACGTAAATTAAGTCGTAGTATAGCATCAGTTTTGTGCTTTGTCAAAATAACTGCTAAATTGACTAATACCAGCCCTAACCTTGAAATTGACCCAGATTGATTGTTTATACTAATTTTGAGTGATGTTACATTGAAGTTAGTTTTCCATAGCGGTTCTGAGATGTTTGTGAACAACCAATAAAACACATAAACCGATCTCGGATTATCTGGGAATGCCGGTAGGTATTTTAGGTTATGGCCTATTGCCATTTGAACGGGATAAAACGTCGAGATAGCACTTCAATAACCATATTTTGTGTACGTCTCGCAAATTGGTAACATAAAATCATCCAAAGCGAAACTTCGCTCAAGTACCGAGTAAGTCCATGTAAATGGTAGATAAACACAATTTTATTGCTCTGTTTTCCAAGCAGTTTGTCAAGGGCTATCCTCGCGTGTCTCGCTCCGCTAATCTGAATCAGAGAAGCCGTTCAGCAGACTTTTAATCAGATGACTTCTAGTTAGCTTCTAATCGGGCTAAATCCGTACGAACCTTTATGCCCATATCTGTGCACCGAAGACGCTATTTACATGATATCAATAAAGCGAACGGATCGTCGTTAAATAATCAATCTGGGTATCGCTCCAAAAGGGAGTCCTTTTAGTACCCCAGTATTAGCACTATTTGTGAGGCCAAACAAGGAGGACGACTTTTGGAACAACTTTACTATATCTATTAATAGCTTAGTTAGCACCCTGTGATTCCTGGATACATTTTCGACCATACAGGTCATAGCCAATGGCGCATTGTCCTTAAAATGAGTTGATTTTCTCTAGTCAACAGTCAAATATCACAATTTGACAAATTGAAAAACGAGTGCTAACATCTTTCCAATAGTAATATATTTTGACTAAGCGGGAAATAAGGCGGTTGACGTTTTTAATGCCTGAACAAATAATTTTACTGAGAATTTTTTGAAACACGATAACTATGGCAGCAATACTCGACATCGTCAAACTTAGAGGAGTAATATGCGTGCTTATATAATCAGACGAATACTCTTAATGATCCCTACTGTTTTTTTGGTAAGTCTGATCATTTTCGTTTTAATCCGTATGATTCCCGGTAATGTTGTCGACATGATGGTCTCCGAATTTGGAACCTATGGGAATGTCACTCAAGTTGATCGTAAGGCAATTGAACACGCATTGGGGTGGGACGTACCCATTTACATCCAATACGGGCGGTGGTTAAACGGCATTGTCCACGGCGACTTTGGCAAATCGCTCTGGAAACAAGTCCCGATAATCGAAGATTTAAAAGTAAGATGGCCTGTAACCCTAGAACTGGGCATCTTAGCTATCATAATTGGACAGTTGATCGCCCTGCCCATCGGCGTCTATTCAGCGTTGCGGCATGATACTGGCGGTGACTATATAGCGCGCAGCTTTGCGATACTGCTGATTGCTGTGCCTAGCTTCTGGATAGCGACGCTAGCAATAGTTTACCCTTCAATATGGTGGGGCTATATGCCACCTTTGACACTAATTCAGTTCACCCAAGACCCTATCGGTAATCTGAAAATGTTCTGGGAACCGGCTCTCATTTTGGGCATGGGTATGTCCGGAATGACGATGAGAATGACACGCACCATGATGTTGGAGGTATTGCGGCAAGATTATATCAGGACGGCCTGGTCCAAAGGTCTCAGAGAGAGGACTGTTGTTATTAGGCACGCCCTGAAGAATGCGTTAATCCCGATTGTCACGATCATCGGCGGTCAAATGGGAGCTTTGATTGGAGGTACCGTTATCATCGAGAGCATCTTTAACCTACCCGGTATGGGCCGTCTCACAATAAACGCGATATCGACTAGAGACTATACGGTAGTCAGTGCATGCTTATTGATCTTTTCAGTTTCACTGGTCGTATTCAACCTGCTTACGGACCTGACTTATGGCTTTATTGACCCCAGGATTCATTATAATTAACAAGAAAGAAAAAGTAGGTAAATGGCGTGGCAGAAAAATCATCAAAGAATAAGAACGGAAAAAAGGCACGCTCAAAATTCTCCGATGTTGCAATAAGGCTAATTAAAGAGAAACCGCTTGGTACAGTTGGTGCGGTTATCACTCTGTTCATGCTTTTTGTCGGCATTTTCGCCGGCTGGTTGGCGCCGCACGGCATGAACGAAATGTTCACTTCCTATGTTATGGTGCCGCCGTCAGCTCAATTCCCGTTCGGCACGGATAACCTGGGAAGGGACATCTTCAGCCGTGTCATATACGGAGCGCGTATTTCGGTAATTGTGGGGCTGACTGCTACTTTTATCAGCGTGGTTATCTCCACCACAATCGGAGTTATGTGTGGATATATCGGAGGTAAATTTGACTTGATAGTGCAGAGATTCGTGGATGCCTTTATGTGCGTTCCAGGTTTGGTTCTGCTGATGGTTATCGTCTCGATGGTTGGACCGGGTATGTGGCAGATTATCATTATTTTAGGGATACAGGGTGGAATCGGCGGCTCAAGAATGATGAGGGGTATTGTATTCGGTATAAAGGAGAATACATATCTGCAAGCGGCATTAGCGATCGGCGATTCTACTTGGATAATACTGACAAGGCACATTTTGCCTAATATTCTGGCGCCTATCATTATCATTTTTAGTATGAACGTACCGGGAACGATTTTGGCGGAATCCGGACTTAGTTTTCTCGGCTTTGGTATCCCACCTCCAAACCCCAGTTGGGGAGGTATGCTTAGCGGTGACGCTAGGACCTACATGTTCCAAGCTCCGTGGATGGCACTTTGGCCCGGCTTGGCCTTAAGCGTCATGGTCTACGGTGTTAACATGTTTGGAGATGCGGTTCGAGATCTGTTGGATCCCCGTTTGAGGGGTGGTGTTGGACGCTATGGCGTCAAAGTAAAACGGAAAGATGCTGCAAATAGTCAAACCAGCAACTCATAACACTGAGTCGTGTTAACATATGGTGGCTCGCCAGTCATAATATTTCGGATGTGTAAGTAAGTGTTAATTCAAATTTCGCTTATTTAGATAAAAATACTAAAGGAGGAGAAATTGAAAAGCAACATTTTCTGCACGGGACCAAGATTGATTTCGGATGAAGAGATCGGCAGCGGTGGTCTGTAAGACCTTTGAAACCAAACCCCCATGACAGCACTCAATGGACCGTCCGGACCAGCAGCCTCGCCGGCAACCCCATTTTAAGCTGTCCAGAGACACGTCCTTTGTTGAGACAATCAGGAATATTGCTGGGCTTCATCTCAATCCATCGGATAAAAGATGGTGATGTGTGGGGACGAAAACAGTGAGATACAAGCACTTGACCCTACTCAGCCACGTCTTCCTATGGGATTGTGGTAACTCGAACGAGTTATTCACGATTACGTCCTGAATAATACCACTAAATTATTCCCGCGGAGTGACTCCGCTTCGTCCGAACTTGTTTTCCTACCGTAACTTCTAGGACTTCCTTCATGATCTGTCAATAACCGCCTTCTTTGACCCCTAACCACATTCTTTGAACCGACTAAACAGCCTACCTCTCAATTGGAACTGGCGTTTTAGACAGCATCTGGTTTCTTTATCCCAAATACAATATGAGCCGAAGGTGGCTAGAAATCAAAAGAACTGGAGGAATTTATTTCTTACCATGAAAAACCCGTCCTAAAAAAGGTAACACAATTAAACTGGAAAGCAGCTTTAAAGATTAAGAACATCGGGATAGTGATCTTTTTAGTAAATAGTATTAGGAAAGCGGGGAGAATTCTCCCCGCCTTCCTACATGACAAAAATTATTTTCTATTAAGATTCAAACTTCTAGTAACCCAGCGATTTTTTAAGATTCTGGTCAATCCAGATCCTTGATATCATGGGCACTTGATTCGCTGAACCTGCATCAATCTCTCCGTAGTAATTCTTCAACCACGGCCAATAACAATTGAGGGTATATGAGTTAGCCATAGGTAAGAAGCCGGCATCATCAAGTATGGCCAAATCTAATTGTGCTATATCAGCTTGCCGTTTTACTGGATCCGATTCTGCCTGTGCCGCAAGGCTCTGCACGCTAAGGGGCTCTGACGATAGATATGTACCACCAAGTAATGTCCCCTGTACATATAGAATTGGCGTCAGTGGATTGTTAACGCCTAAAACCCAGGCAACAAGTCCTTGGTAGGAACGAGCGTTTTTGGTAGAGGTGACCGCAACCGGTGCGATTGAATTAATTGTTGCCGTGACGCCTATCTTAGCCCATTCAGAGACAAGTATAGTTGCTGCATTCGCCTCTATCGCGTTGGTGGCGTCAACGGTTATGGTTGTATTAAAGCCACTGGGATAACCAGCAGATGCCAACATCTGTTTCGCCTGTGTTGGGTTATATGTGAATAGCGCTTGTGTTGATGCCGGAAGCTTTTCCAGTGGCGTATAAGAAGGGTTACCCCGAGCTAATGGGAAGCCAAGTAAATCGCCAGTACTGTAAACCAGTTTCAGCATAGTGTTAAAGTCTGTAGCCATGAATAAAGCTTGGCGTACCTGTTTATTGGCTAAAGCTGGACTCCCGTCTATTCTATTCATGATAAATATCATCACCTGACCAGTTAACCACGGTTCTTGTACTAATTTAGGGGATGATTGTGATAGAGTAGCTGCATAGTTCTCCGAACAATATGGCCAAAAATCAATTTTCCCAGTGCGTATGGCAGCTAACTGAGTGGACTGATCAGCAATAACGGGGCAGGAAAGTGTGTCTATAAACGGCAATTGATATTGTTTGCCATTAATAGTCGTCTTTCCCCAGTAATTGGGGTTCCTAGCGAAAGTAGCATACGAGCCGGAGACATAATCCGTGAAGATAAATGGTCCAGTGCCAACCGCGTTCCGCCAATCATCGCCACCCGCAGTAGCAGATTCAGGTGTAAATGGAACTGCGCTAGCTCCACCATATAACAAGAAAAACTCCCAATTGGCATAATATGTATTAAAGTCCCATCTGAATGTATATTTGTCGACTGCAACACAATCCTTGAGCCATGTGAAGATAGACGCGTACGGTGCAACGGTTATTTGGCGCGTTCCAGCGAATACAGCATCAGCGGAAGTAAACTCTCTGGGTGCCATGCCGATTTTGCTATTGCCGGTCCACATAATCCCCTGTTTTAGGGTAATGGTGAGAGACATCGGGTTTTGATTAAAAACCCAACTTTGTCCCAGTTGGCCGGTCAGGTATTGGTCTGGAATATACTGTGAGGATTGAAATGCAAATTGATTATTGCCCCTCGGTCCATAAGTATCAATGTCTCCAGTAAAGTACCATTGGAGATAAGGCGTGACCCAAGTGGATGTTGACCCTCCAGTTCTACTCATGTCAATGTCCCAACTTGATGGATCTTGGATGGCTTGCCAATTGAGGAGAGTCAATTTGCCACCATATACAGGCAAGCCAGCCGCTGTTGTGGTTATCGTCGATGTGGTCGGTGCTGCCGAAGTGGTTGGTACTACCGAAGTGGTTGGGGCTGTAGTACTTGCTGTTAAGGTTGCTGTTTTTGTCGACGTTGTCGATATTGTTGAAGTTGAACAAGCATTTAGCACCAAAGCCGCCACCAACAGCAAACTTAATCCCGTGAAGAATAACTTCTTTTTCATTTTTCCTCCTTAATGTTTATATTTTTTTTCATGCACCACTACTTCATCGCCTTTCCATTCATATCCAGTTTCCAGACCAGCACCTTTGGTTATTTTGTCCATAAAATCAAAACATTGCCGACCTCTCTCATCATTCTTAAGTACTTCAGGTTGCCTTTTATCATTAATTAAGCAGGGAATATAACCTACCTGCGTAATCTTGCCATCATCAATAAGACACTTAGCAATGATGGTCCATTGAGTGTAGGTGTTCACTGGCGGGAAAGGCGGTGTACCGTAAGAATGAAATGGTTGTATTTGCTCCGGCGATCTATCGGCTAGATCTTTAACAAAATGACTTAAACCGTGAAAGATGGCTTTCCCCTTGTAATACTCAACCCCTTGCAGGATAGGGGCGTGATGGCCGAAAATTAAATCAGCACCCGCATCAATAGCCGCATAGGGCACTTGTTGATCGTACATCGCCAATCTATCAGGCGGGATTATAATACCTTTGTGGAACGACACGACCAGAATATCACAAAGCGGTCGGAGTTTCTGGACATCTCCTATCATATCTTTTAGGCTATGGGGTTCCGCGAAAGTATAAACATCTGGGGTGCCTCCCAAGTTAGCATAGTTCATTTCGTAATGTGCGATGACATGAACAAAGGCACAGCCAGGCTTGGCTTTACCAGCCCATTCACCCATCGGACCGACACAACTATAACTGAGGAAGCCAAAACGTACGCCGTCCCGCTCCAATATGGCTGGCGTTCTGGCCTCATCAAGGTTCATTCCGGCTCCTGTTACCGCCACCCCCAATTTCCCAAATCCAGCAATTGTATCTTCTATCGCGGGCGCACCCTGATCCCAAGTATGATTGCCGGCAAGGGTAATAACATTGAATCCGGCAGAGGCAATTGCCTTCATATTTTGGGGTGGAGCCGCACCGGCGGTGCCGTACATATCTGCAAAGGTACTATATCCTCTGTCGGTAAAAAGAACCTCTCCTTGCCCAACTACAACGTCGCCAGATTTCAACACAGAAGCCGCCAGAGAAAGGACAAAATCGCCACTTTTATTTTCAAGTATTAAATCCCCCACACCCAGCATGGTTAAAGTTTTTCGCTTCATTTTTCCGTACTCCTATCTATATTTTATTGATTGTTTTGAAAAAATATCAGTCAGGTCATTTCTATTTCCCTGATGCCACCAATTTTCCTTTCGATTAGTTAATAATTTCCGTATTGGCTTTCTTTTCAGAACGATCTCAATTTTTTATTTTATATTTCTGCAAAAGCAAATAAAATCAGGATGTTTTTGATATATATCCGGGATTTCCCATATCAACTCTAAGTGAGCCTACCTCAAAAAATTTTATTCTTGAAACAACTTATATTCTCTTCCCATTTGATTGTCAACCTAATTAAGACCCTTCAGATAACCTAACAGTGTGCTGAAAAAGGGTTAAGACGTGAAAACCAGCTCCCATTTCGTACCTGCAGGAGAGGTTATTTCGGAAAATTACATGGAATTATTTATCATTATACATGTTATGGTAATGACATTACAATAACAATTACAATAACAATTACATTACGAATACATTATAATATTCAATACACATTTGTCCGAAAATAGATTATTATATTAATAAAATATTTTCGGGGGTTACAGATCCTTTTCGGAAATCGGGAATAATAATTAACTTAATGGTCTGTTTTATTTGGCTGTAATTCAATCGGCATGTTATTTCGGGAGAAAAGTAATGAAAGTAGATATCTTCAGTCACATTATCCCTGCTAAATACCAGGAAGCGCTGGTAAAAAAGGCGAAAAACAGCACCGCTCATCTGGAAGGATGGGTCAAACAAAATCCGGCGCTGAGCGATGTAGAAATCAGATTACGGCGAGTTGACCGGTATCCCGATATGCTGGAAGTGCTTGTGCCGGCGCTGGCCCCGCTGGAAGCTTTTGTGTCAGCTGCAGACGCGCCGGATCTGGCGAAGATAAACAATGACGAATCGGCGGCGATAGTGGAGAAGTACCCGGACCGGTTTATGGCTGCGGTGGCGCTGCTGCCGTTAAGCGATATCGATGCGGCCGTGAAAGAAGCCGGACGGGCATGCATGGGACTGGGGCTGCGGGGAATATTGATGAACACGACGATCAACGGTGAGCCGATGGACTTGCCGAAGTTCAGGCCGCTATTTGCGAAGATGGTGGAATACGACCTGCCGATATGGATCCATCCGGCGCATGAATCATCGATACAAATTGCTCCGTTATCAATTCAGGCTCCTGTCAATAGCGGCATCCCGGAACCGCCGGAACATTTCAAATCCGAAGCGGCTAAATTTATATCCAGGAATGCGGAAACCTCGTTGGCCATGTTGCGGCTGGCAATGTCCGGGGTTTTCAAAGAGTTTCCCGGCATCAAGTTCATTGTCCATCACTGCGGCGGATTGGTCGCATTCTGCGGCGGCCAGATAAAGTTGCGAGACGACGACCTGCGTAAGTTCTATTGCGACACCGCGCTGGTTAGCACGCCGGGGCCGTTAATGTGCGCCTATGCTTATTTTGGCGCCGATCATCTGGTTTTTGGGACAGATGCGGCAGAAGGCAGGCCCCATCACGGCGTAGTATGGGACCAGATCAGAATGTTAGAACAAATCGACCTTCCGACAGCAGACAAAGAAAAGATCTTCGCCCGGAACGCCTCGCGACTGCTGAGAACCGGATTATGATCGTCGAAAGCATTAGTTTCTCGGTGACGTATCTACAAAATAACGGCCGGACATCTGTCCGGCCGTTTTCTATACGGTTTCTTTATTCTTGTCCCTGACTATTTACATATTAAGTACGGATAACGACTTCGTCGCCGTCCCATTCACTAACAGTATCTAATTCTTCGTCTTTGTTCAGCATATTTATATAGTCGACTAATTGCTGCCCGCGCTCATCATGTTTTAATACTTCCGGCTGTTGTTTCTCATTGATCAAACACGGAAGGTAACTCACCCTCGTGATCTTTTTGTCCGCGATTACAAATTTGGCGATCATGCATTTTAACTGAGCCGGACCCTGTTTGAGACCGTATAAATCGGAAATGTTGGGCGCGGCAAGTATACGGTAAGCTTTGGCGCGCTCGCCAATCAACCCGATCGCCACGGGAATAAACTGACCAAGTCCGTGAAAGATAACCTTGCCTTTGTAGACTTCAATACCTTTGAGCATATGCGCATGGTGTCCCATTACCAGATCGGCACCGGCATCAATGGCGGCATACGAGACCTGCTGGTCGTACATGGCCAGTTTCGTGGTAATGGCGATACCTTTGTGGAAAACGACCGTGAGCACGTCACACAACGGTCTGAGTTTTTTGATATCCGCAATCATGGCTTTCAGGCTGCGCGGTTCAGCGAAAGTGTAAACATCACAAGAACCGCCTGGATTGTTGGCTGTCTCGTAGTGGGAGATGATATGCACATAGGCACAGCCATATTTGTCAAAGGTGGCCCATTGCCCTTCGGGGCCAACACAATTATAATTCAGAAAACCAAAGCGTGTGCCACCGCGTTCGATGATAGCAGGAACCCTGGCTTCATCGATATTCAAACCAGCGCCGGTGACGGCAACACCCAATTTTTTGAATCCGGCGATGGTGTCCTCAATGCCAGGCAGTCCGCGGTCACAAACATGATTGGCGGCAAGGGTAACGACATTAAAACCAGCTTTAACAATGGAGTCTAAGTTGGCCATCGGGCAGCCCGGCGAAGGGAACATTTCCACGAACGTCGGGATACCCCGGTCGGTAAAGACGATTTCACCGTTGCCAACGACAACATCTCCTTTTTTTAGCACCGGCGCGACCAGAGAGAAGTAATAATCAGGATCAGGCTTTTCCAAGATCAGGTCGCCGACACCGAGTAACGTTAAAGGTTTTCCTGCCATGTTAACATCCTCCTAAGCGTAATAATTAACTTACAGTTCCAACTTGGACTAATTATCACATTTCAAGCGCCAAATATCAATTCCGAATTATTCTGGTCTCACACATCGGGGAGCAGCAACTTGGCTAACAATTAGTCGCTGATTATTACCCGCATGATGCAGTCAGGAGCGCCAACCCAAATTCTGAGGCCCGTCGAATCATCGTTGCGGTGCCGGTCGATAACATGGTCATCTTTGTCGTTGAAATGGCTTTCACAAATCCGGGTAAAAAAGTTATCAAAGTTCGGGTGGGATAAATCGACCTCTACCAGCATCGCGACAGAAGTGAAGCCATCACACTGAGGACAACAATCTAACCATCGTCTCCAATAAAAACGACACCATGGGTTTCATCATTCTGTGCCGAAAAGAACAATACGGCTAACAAATCATCTGTTATTGACGACCATCCGTCACCGGCCTGGGTGCGCGGTCTTTCAGGAAATAACGCCAGGAAATCTGCATAATTGGTAATCATCCCGTTTGCAATCATCGTCCCCTCTTATGTCTTCTAATATACCGTCGCTCAGGTAGCAGGTGGCTGATTACCAAGGAATGCCTCTATCGAAGCTTTTGGAATGAGCAGTTTACGGTTAACTCGAACTGCTTTCAGCCTTTTTTGCTTCAATAATTTATAGATTGTGTTGAGACACAAGCCGGTGGCTCCGGCTGCCTCGATCGGTGAGTACACCAATTTTTCTATGCTGTCCATTTTTAACCTC
>Ga0182011_10001495_pt1 | contig 20453 bp, 14 predicted proteins | sample 711E1DmetaG_FD_120481 | JGI IMG/M metagenome (GOLD analysis project Ga0182011, IMG submission 120481) | Permafrost microbial communities from Stordalen Mire, Sweden - 711E1D metaG | ecosystem: Environmental > Terrestrial > Soil > Wetlands > Permafrost | place: Sweden: Stordalen | collected... | reverse complement strand
CGGCTTGAAAGCTGAGATCGTTCAAGGTGGTGCCGCCGTTCGGATAGACGCTGGTGAGGTAGGAAAAAGGGGCGTTGCTGGGAGTATAGGTGGTGCTGCCGGGGATAAAGTCCTTGGCGTTTTTTTGATTTCTCACGGCTACTTGGAGCCACTCGTTGCCGCTGAGGTGATAGGTGATCCAAGCCTGCCCGCCCTTGCCCTCGCGCCCGATCCAGTCGCCGAAGAGCTGGCCCTGATTGGTGTAGCCCTGCGCCTGAACGGCTTCATCATAGTTGAATTGGCCGCCGTTGCTGCGCGAAGTGGGCGGGTCGGTGGAGACGGCTTCAACGCGTACATCTAGTTTTGGAATTCCGGGAACGTGAGAGAGATACAGCCCGGGCCGCCAAGAGGCGCGACGCGGCGCGTCGATCGGCGAGACATCGTCATGCGCCTCCGAGTCCGAGTAGAGCGTCAGCCAGTTGCGGACGAAGGGAAGCCGGTAGCTGAAGTCGAAGGCTCCGAAGCGCGCGCCGGGGTCCGCGTTGGTGAACTTGACCGGGGTAGTGGGCGCTGTGAGGCTGAAAAAGCTACGCAGGAAGGTGTGGAGGTTGATGGGCACATGACCCTTGCCACCCCAGATCACGGTGCGCTCGAAGCCAAACTCGAGGTTATTAGTAGGACGGAAGCTGATCTTCTCGACGTGGACCCAAGGATCGTTGGGATCGGTGTGCCCCTTGAGCGAGCCGACCATAAACTCGTAGCGGAACGAGCCGGTGAGCATCGAGAGCAGCGGAATGTATAGCGGCTCGGTGCGATTAATGCGGAAGGAATAAATGTTCTCAGCATTGTTGGAGTAGGCCATTGCGCCGCCCACTCCGGGGCCGAGCCAGTCGTCCTGTTTGCCAAAGGAGATCTCGTGGTTGAGCAGGCGAGCCGAAACGTAGGCCTCAAGGAAGCGCGCGTCGGTGGTCGTACTGATGGGGCCAGCGGGAATCGTTGCCTGATTGTAGGCTAGGCCTGCCGGGTTGAAGAAGGGAATGTTGTCCGTGTTGGAGAGCGTCTGCGCAAGTGCCGTCGAGTAGCCTGCAGCCGAGGGCGCTTCTCGGAACTCTCCGCGCAGATGAAGCACAAATCGGCCTGCGGTTGCGGTTCCACTGACGCCGGTGTAGTTGTTGAAGCCGCCTTGGTAGGGGCGTCCGTAGTCGTTGATGATCGTCGAGCCGAGGTGGTAGCTGTCGCGCAGCGGCGTTCCGCTGATGCCACGCGCGACTGTGTAGACCGACTCGACGCGCACCCGATCCGCCGGGGTCATGCACTGGTTCAGCGTGTCGTAGCGCAGTTCGCGCGCCAGCGAGTCGTAGATCTTCTTGGCTTCGACGGCGCGGGAGCCTGCATCTATGGTGGGGTCTGAATCGTCGTCCGCGATGCGGTTGCCCACCTCGCCCAGCACGACGCTCAGGCTGGAGCGCGTCCACGGACGCATTCCCAGATAGACCGTGTCCCCATAACCGAGCGAGTAGAGACGCAGCACCGCCGGGTAGATCCAGCTATCGACCGCAATGTAGGGCGAGCCTGCGATGGCGGACTCGCAGCCCTTGATTGGGCGGTCGGGATCGAAGTCTTGCTGATGGGCGCTCGGCGTGGTTGCCGATAGCTCCGATGTTGCCGACAACCCTGCGGCGCGCATGGCAGCAGGCGTCAGCAAGAGGGCGGCCAACAGGCTAGCACCGCGGATAAGCAAAGACTCGGTCCAACGTTGATTCACTATTTGCCCTTCTTCACGCGCAGATTTTCTTGCGTGGCCTGGCGTTTGGTGGCGATGCGGGCGCGGCGCTTCAACTCGGCGTCGCTGAACATGGTGGTGCGGCAGTTAGGCGCGCCACAGTAGCAGTCCTGCTCCTCGTCGTCCGAGTCGTAGAGGTTGTACTCATAGGTGAGCTCTTCGCCGGCGGCAACGTCGCGCGTCGTCGAGATAAAGATGCGCCCGTCCTCGTCCTGCTCGCTCTCGCAGTTGGGGGCGCAGCAGTGGTTGAAGAACATCGCCGTGCCGAATCCGTCGATGACCTGATTGCCTCCGCAGGCGAACAGGTAGGTAACGAAACGTCCCTCGTAACGGGCGTCGGCGACCGCCTTCGAGATGCGTGGGCCATCGTACTCGCAGACGCGGACGCCCTTCTTGATGGGGCGCATGGTGTAGCAGCCTGCGGCATGGATCGAAGAGGAGCGAACTATCAGACCGGGAATCATCATCCTTCGCTGACTATAACAAAGTTGCACGATGGATTGCTGACGCAAGGCCTAACACTGATCTCCACCGATGGAACCGATCAGGACAAAGCCCGCAGTTCTAAGTGAGGCAAAGCCGACCACGGATCAACGCGGATGAACACGGATTAAAGACAGAGCGGTCTTGCTTTATCCGTGAAGATCCGCGTTGATCCGCGGTCGGCTTCTGTTTTCGTGCTATCTTCGACGTGGTTGTTCCGTGCATACGCCCGAATTGCCCCCCCACTTAGAATTGCTGGACATTGCTGGACAAAGACGACCGTAGATTGACGCAGAGGAACGCGGATCGAAGTCCAATGCTGGATTAAGGCAAAAGGTCGTTTCAATGTGATATTTTCTCCTTGTACCTCGCGAGGCCGGGTCGTCCGGTCTCTACCTGTTCCGCAAACCAGCGCGCGGCGGAACGGATGGGGGTAGAAGCGATGATCGATTCATCTTCATGAGGATACAACCATGCCAGCCGCACCTATCGTCTATCTCGAACTACCCTCCAACAATGTTGCGGCAAGCAAGCAGTTCTACCAATCCCTCTTCGGCTGGAGCTTCCGCGACTTTGGTCCCGACTACGCCGAATTCTCCAACTCCGGTCTGACCGGCGGGCTGAATGGCTCCGGCCCCGAGGAGGGCCGATCTAAAGCTCCCCTTGCGGTCATCGACACCGACGACCTCGAAGCGATGGAGCGACGAGTGGTTGCTGCGGGCGGCACCATCTCGCTGCCAATCTTTGCCTTCCCCGGTGGTCGTCGCTTCCACTTCGTTGACCCCTCTGGGAATGAGCTGGCCGTCATGCAGAAGGGGTAGCTTCTTCGCAGAGCGGAGAATTGCTTGTGCAAAATAATGGGCGGCCAGTCTGGTTCGACTGGCCGCCCAATTCTTTTTTCTCTGCGCAGCGTTATGCGTCCTTCACGCCGTCGACGAAGGCTTTCAGTTTGCGGCTGCGGCTGGGATGACGCAGCTTGCGCAGCGCCTTAGCTTCAATCTGGCGGATGCGTTCGCGCGTCACTTGGAAGCTCTGCCCAACCTCTTCCAACGTGTGCTCGCTGCCGTCTTCGAGGCCAAAGCGCATCTTGATGACGCGCTCTTCACGCGGCGTCAGGGTGCGTAGAACCTGACTGGTGTACTCCTTCAAGTTAACCGCGATGACAGCATCCGACGGGCTAACGGCCATACGATCTTCGATAAAGTCTCCGAGATGCGAGTCTTCCTCTTCGCCGATGGGGGTCTCCAGCGAGATGGGTTCCTGCGCGATCTTGAGCACCTTGCGCACCTTGGCGACGGGGATGTCCATGCGCTTGGCGATCTCTTCTGAAGACGCCTCGCGGCCTAGTTCCTGAACCAGCTGGCGCGACGTGCGGATCAGCTTGTTGATGGTCTCGATCATGTGCACCGGGATGCGGATGGTGCGGGCCTGATCGGCGATGGCGCGCGTGATGGCCTGACGAATCCACCACGTCGCGTAGGTGGAGAACTTGTAGCCGCGGCGATACTCGAACTTGTCGACGGCCTTCATCAGGCCGATGTTTCCCTCCTGAATGAGGTCGAGGAACTGTAGGCCGCGGTTGGTGTACTTCTTCGCAATGGAGACGACCAGTCGCAGGTTGGCTTCGATCAGTTCTCGCTTGGCGCGCTCGGCGTCCATGTCGCCCTGAATCATCTCGCGCTGGGTGCGTTTGAGGTCGGCGATGGCGATGCCAGCGTCGACCTCCACGCGCTCGAGGTCGGTGCGGCAGTTCTTCTGCTGGCGCTTGTACTCCTTGCGCAGCTCCTCGGAGCGCGATGCCTCGTGCTTGGCTTCGAGCGACTTAATCTGTCGCTCCAAGGTGCGCATGGAGTCGACCGTCTTGTTGACCTTGTCAAGCAGCCGCTTCTTCTCTGAGTTGGTGTACTTGAACTCGCGAATGATGCGGTTGATCAGCACATGCTCGCGACCGATCAGCCAGCGCGTCTTGCGCAGGTCCTTGGCCTTGGCGCGGGAGTCCTTGCCTGCGGGCGAGGCGCTCTTTTCAGTCAGTGCGGCAATCTTCTTCTGATGCTTCAGAATCACGTCGATGCGGCTGACGGTCGCCTTCACGCGCGCCTGTAGGATCTCTTCGGTCAGCTCCTCCTCGTCGAAGGTGACAACCTCCTTGATGTTGCGTACGCCGCGGCGCAGGTCTTCGCCGAGGCCGACGATCTCGCGGATGACAATCGGCGAGCGGGAGATGGCCTTCATGACCCGGTTCTGGCCGCGCTCGATGCGCTTGGCGATCTCGACCTCGCCCTCGCGCGTCAGCAGCGGCACGGTGCCCATCTCGCGCAGATACATGCGGACGGGGTCGTTGGTCTTCTCCAGCGTGCCCGGTGACAGGTCCAGCTCGACGTCGTCGGACTCTTCGCCCGCCTCCGGCTCGTACTTGTCGCGGTCGTGGCCTTCGCCCGAAAGCACGTCGATGCCCTGCGTGTTGATCGTCGTCATCAGGTCGTCGAGTTCGTCGGGCGAGGTGACGTCGCCGGGCAGTAGGTCGTTGACCTCGCCAAAGGTAAGGTAGCCCTTCTCTTTTCCGGTGTCGATCAACTTCTCTAAATCGTTATCTTCTTCGTACTTTTCATTTTCTTCAGCCACAGCGATGCGCGCTCCTGAGTGGGAAATTTTTTGTAGGGTCGCCCTTAAGCGGGCACACTTCACCCTTTGGTTATTTCGGGGTCGATGGGGAGCAGGTGCGGTATAAACCGCGGTGGCAAGCCCGATCGCTCAAGGCAGATCCGGGCATTCAAAGGCGCACATCCCCAGCGAACTACAGAATACCACAGAGATTAGACAATTTTGCATAAAAAAGATTTAGAGCATTTTCAAGGTTAGTGTAAGCTCTGGGTGCCCCATCCTTGCGGCGTACTTGTCTTTGCCGCAAGGGTGGGATTGCAAGATGCCTACATTACAGCAACAGTGAAAATGCTCTAGCTCATGCGTCCGACGAAAGAGTTGGCGGTCTGCCGATCAATGTTTGCGCAGCGCTTCTCCCCCTTTACGCGAAACGGCTGCGGATATTTTCTGGAGTTTCACCTTATTTATGAATAACTTATCTGCGTATAAACCGCGCCAGCAGAGCTCCGGGCTTCAGCGAAGCCGGGTAATGTAACATGCTCGCGATAAACGCGGGAAAGGTGTCGTGAGCGATGCGCAGGGACGTGGGTAGAACGTAGAAATTCATTGCCAACTCAGAGATCAGCAGTGCGGTAGCTGCTCCATACAGCCCATGCCAGCGCGCCAGCAGGAAGCACACAACGCAGGTCAGGCTGGTGGCCGCAAGGTAAACCATCGCCAGCCTCTTGTGCTGATTGGTGGACGTCATCAGGCTGGCGCTGGTCGACCACAGGGAGTAAACGATGACTACCAGAAGCAGAATGCTCAACAGCCCGCGGCTAGGGGGGACGTGTCCTCCGGTCCAGTGGTGGAGGAAGTTCGGCCCGACCAGCATCACTGCGCTCACGGTGACCACCGTGAGGATGAGGGCCAACTGGCAGGAGCGACGGTGCAGGGCGCGCGTCAGATCGATCTTGCCTGCGCCAAACGACAACGTCATCTCCGGCTCAAAGGAGTTGCTGGCCAACTGCTCCAGTTGCAGCGCAATGCGGGAGATGGTACGCGCCGTTGAAAAGGCGACCACGCTGACCGGCCCTAGCGCGTAGTTGACCGCCATCTGCGCTCCCTGTTGGTTGAAGGCGTTGCCGACAGGAAAGGCCATATAGGCGACCGAGGGGGCTGTGATGCGGCGAATCTCGCTGAACCGCGCGTACTTCCATCCAAACTCGATCCACGGAATGTCGTGCTTCACCATGCAGGCCAGCAGGATCGTTCCAGCAATGTTGGCCGCAGCATAAACCTGCGCTGTAACCAGCGCCCCATGGCCCAAGATCACAGGCACCAGTGTGCAGGCGAAGGCTCCCAACGCCATCATGCTCTTGACAAACGACCCGTATGGATAGCGTCCGATTGACCGATAGGCTGCCTGTAGCAGGCCCTCTAGCTGAGACAGCATAATCGATATTCCGAGGGAGAAGATGATCCACTTTGTCTCTACCTCGCCGATTGAGTTGATCTTCAATAACTGTGCCGCCGGCAAAAAATACAGCGCCGCACTCAACAAAACCATCGTGACCGAGCCGAAGAGGACAATCAGCCACCAACAGCTTTGAAATGACTTCAACGCCTTGTCGTGCTCGCCGCCAGCGACCAGCATTGTCATCTCGTTGCCAGCAACCATGCCGAAGCCAACGCTGCCAAAAGAAAGCATGTTGGGAAAGGTATTCAGAATCATCCATTCGCCGTAGAGCGGAACCGACCAGTAGTGCAGGAAGACTGGCACCTGAACCAGTTGGATGATCGACTGCGAGAGACGCGAGACGATGTTCGAGAGAAAGCTCCACGCCAGTCGCCGTTTTGTTCCGCCATCCATTGAAGACTCCCTGCCATTTCTGCTAATTTATCGCAAGCCCGCCTCTATGTCGGAAGACTACATCTGAAGACTTCCAACACGCAGCCTATCCTGCAAGAATAAAACAAGTCCTAACCTGTAGTGGCTCAGCCGCATGTAAACCACGGCACTGCGAGGTTCGTTGGTGGTGGAGAAGTCATACAGTACATCGCGCAGGAGGGGGCTGCTTGGGACAAATCGTCAGCCATGCGCGGATCTCGCTCCTACCTGCCGTTTTCTCTAAAATTGCCTGCTATCGCCGATGCAGGAGCGAAACCGTCTTTTGCGCAATCGGACGCAGCGCATTCTTGACTTTTTGCCGCAAGGGGACAATCTCGCGTATGGAGTCGCCTGCCGCAAAGGACCGGAGCAACGGCTGATTATCTGTAAGCTCAGACCATGCCTCGAATAATGGGACAATTTCGCGGCGCTCTTCCGCAGAGAACTCTTTGGACGCTGCCGCCAGATAGCGAAGGAAGTTTTCGCGACTGGCTTGTGCAATCCATGCTCGTTCGTTTGGCGTCTTCATCCCTGCGCGGTCCGCGGCCAGAGGAAAGACCTCGGTGGACATCCGTACTTCATCGCGCACCCACATGCCAATCCGCTTGCGAAACTTGTTGCCATCGTGACCCACACGATACCCGCTCAGAATCTCATTGACATAAACGTAGGAGCCGAAAGGAGCCATCTGGACAAACAGCGCCCAATCCGCCAACGACTCCAGCGATGCGGGAATTGACCCGGAGCGAATATATGCATCGCGCCGAATGGCAAAGGAGGCAAAGCTGACTTTGGGACCGTTCTTCTGTTGGAGCAGGGTGGCTGGCGGCTCCTCCACCTTGGGAACGCTGAGCATGTATTCGCGACTAATCACAGTATCGTTGGAATCGATATTTTCCCAGCCCGCGCGAACGACGACGGCATCTTCGCGGCTGGCCGCCGCCTGAGCAAGCAACTCGCAGTAGCGTGGTCGCGCAACGTCGTCGCTGGAGAGCAGCGTAATCCAGTCGCCGGTCTGGCTGGTCAGGGTGAAGTTGTACTGTCCGGTGAGATTCGCGCCTTGCGGAGGCTTGACGGCACGCACATGGTCCGCGTATTTTGCAATAATCTCCGCAGTGTTGTCGGTGCTGTAGTGATCGGAGATGACGATCTCATCCGGCGGGCGTGTCTGATTCAGCAACGATAAAATCGTCGCTTCAAGATAATCACCCTGATTGTAGGCCGGAATTCCGACGGAGAATCGCAAAGGGGCTCCCATGTGTCTCGATTATAGCAACGCCGCCAACTCTTAGTGCGTACGCAGCTTGCGGTCGACGGTAAGCTTTTCCGCGATCAACTGACCCAGCATCTCCTGATCGCCACGGCGGTCGGCCTCGGCGATTTGGGCGCGCAGCTCGCGCTGACGCCGCTCCAGACGCCGCTCTTCGAGCGTGTGTAGTGAGTCCTCCACCTGCGTCAGCAGCGGCGGATCGGTCGTTTGTGGCGAGTAATCCAGCGCCTCGGCCAACTGCGCGCGGGCCTCGTCGGTGGCTGCGGCGTCCAGCGGATTCGACGGCACGGCAGTGTTTGCTAGCGTGTCGAGCAGGTCCGCCGTTGCCAAGTCGGCCAGCCACGCCGAGTTCTCTGCCAAGGCAATCGCCGCGCGTTGCCGCGCCGGATCGCTCTCCGGCAGAACCAGCGCGCGTAGCAGAATCCGCTCGGTCTCGGTCACTGGCTCCGAGCGATACACCGGCACGCTGGCCACGCGCGCCGCCGCCGCCTGCTTCAGCTCCTGACGCATCAACGCCGAATCGATGCCCAACTTATTGGCTGCGTCCTCGGCAAACTGGTTGCGCCGGATGGGGTGCGCCATGCGGCGAATGTGCGGCAGCAGAAAGTTCATCGCACTCACCTTCGCCTCGGCTGCGTGGCCGGGGAAGAGCTGGCGCGCCCGTTCGATCAGGTAATCCGAGTGGCGCTTGGCCTCGCGCAACGCCGCGCCATACGCCTGAATGCCGCGTTCGCGCACGAAGCGGTCGGGATCGAGGCCGCCTTCGAGCGTCACCAGCTTCACGTCGAAGTCCTCCTCGGTGAGCATGGCGATGGATTTTTCTGACGCCGTCGCGCCCGCCGTATCGGGATCAAAGTTCACGATCACGCGCTTGGTGAAACGGCCCAGTAGCCTCACCTGCGTCTCAGTAAACGCTGTGCCGGACGTTGCGACGACGTTGTGAATCCCCGCCATATACACGCTGATGCAGTCCATCTGCCCCTCGACCAAAAGAGTGAAATCACTCTTGCGCATGTCGCCCTTCGCCTTGTCGAGGTTGAAGAGTACATTGCCCTTGGTGTAGAGCGCGGTCTCGGGCGCGTTCAGGTACTTCGCGTTCTTCTCGTCGGGCTCCAGCGCGCGCGCGGTGAAGGCAATGACGCGGCCCGCCTCGTTGGCGATGGGGAAGGTGATGCGCTTACGAAAGCGTGCGTACAGTGGCCCAGTGGGCACGCCGTCGTCGCTCTTCTCCTTCGAGCTGAACAGTCCGCTGGCGCGCATGGCGTCTTCGGCGAAGTGCTGCTTCAGCGCATCGCGCATGTGGTTGAAGTCGTCCGGCGCGTAGCCGATGCGGAAGGTCTTGATGGTCTCGGACGAGACGCCGCGCCCGGTCAGGTACTCGCGCGCGCGTGCTGCCTCGGGCGAGCGAAGCTGCGCCTCGAAGTATTGCGTCGCCGCCTCGTGCAGGTCAATGAGCTGCCGCCGCAGGCCCGCCTCGCGCGCCTCTTCGGGAGAGTTGAACTCGCGCTTGGGCAGCGCAACTCCCGCCTTCGCCGCCACGGCACGCACGGCCTCCGGGAAGCTGAGGCCCTCCATCTTCATCACGAAGTTGAAGACGTCGCCCTTCTCGTGACAGCCGAAACAATAGTAGTAGCCGTGGGTCGCGTTGACGCTGAACGAGCCGGTCTTCTCCTTGTGAAAGGGACACAGACCGGTGTAGTTTTGCGCGCCGGTCTTGCGCAGCTTCAGGTACTCGCCGATGACGCGCACGATGTCGGCCTGCTGCTTTACGAGTTGTGCGAAGTCATCCGGCATTTGTTCTGCAATTCATTCCGCAATCTAAAAGTGTAGTCGATGCGATGCGCTTGACGTAGCCCGTACAATAGAAATCGATGCTGAGCCCTGAAGAACTTGACCGCATCTGTATCGTCCTGGTTCGCGCGCGCAATCCCAACAACATTGGTGCCGCAGCACGCGCCATGCACGACTTTGGCCTCAGCCATCTGCGCGTGGTCAACGACTACCCCGTGCCGTTTGAGAGCGCCCGCTCGGCCGTCGATGCTAACGATGTTCTGGCAGACGCGGTCGTTCACGCCACGCTGGCCGAATCTGTCGCCGACTGCACGCTGGTGGTTGGAACCACATCTGTTGGCGAGCGCGACTTGCAACATCCGCTGCTCGCGCTGGCCGACGCCGCGCCTCGTCTGCGCGAGGAACTGCGCCGCAGAACAGGCAACTCTGGTCGAGCGGCGTTGCTCTTCGGTTCCGAGAAGACCGGCCTCAGCAACGAGGAGTTGAGCCACTGCAACTGGTTGCTCACCATTCCCATGCATCCGCACGAGGGTGTTCGCCACGCTTCGATGAATCTCGGTCAGGCCGTCGCTGTTTGCCTCTACGAGATGGTGCGCGAGGAGCCGGGGCAAGCGCGCGACGAGTCGGCAACGCAAAAGCCGTCCGACAATTCCGCCGAGCAGACCGTCGCCGAGCCTGCCGTCGCCGCAGAAGTTGTCGTGGAATCCGCAGCCGAATCGGCAACTGCGGCGGACCTTGAACGCCTGACCACGCTGCTCTACGAGACGCTGGAGAAGTCGGGCTACCTGCGTCGTCATCCTGCCCACTGCGAGCCCATGCATCTGCGTCGCCTGCTGCGTCGCATGGTCGCCGACGCGGGCGATGCAGCCATCTGGACAGGCATCTTCCGCCAACTTCTCTGGAAGTTGCGCCGCTTCAGCTAGTGTCCTGACTGCGTGAAGCAGTACCTCAGTGGCTTGGAGCGTAATTTGTTTGTCATTCCGCAGCGTAGAGGAGGAATCTGCTTTTCCTCGCGCCACAGCGGTCTATGTCATTGCCGAAAATGCCGGAATCTACTTCGCGTTGTTCTTGAAGATCTCTTCGGCGAAGAAGTTCTCCACCTTGGCTTGATCGCGCAGCATCTCGAAGTAGGCGCTCTTGAGCAGTTGCGCTCGTCCGTCGTGCAGCAGATCGCGGATGTGTTGCTGCACGGCGGGATCTGTAATGTCGCGTTGTCCGGACGCCTCGCGCTCCAGCAGCTTGTAGATCGTATATCCCACGGGCTTCTTGCTCTGTGCGTCGATCAGCGGAAAGATCTCAGTCATCTGTCCCGGCTTCAGCTTCAAGATCGCGGCACCGACCAAGGGATCGGCCTTCAACTGACCTTCCTGTACGAAGCCCATGTCTCCTCCGCTCGATGCCGTGCTTGGGTCCTCGGAGAAGTTCATGGCAATCGCGCCAAAATCCTCGCCGGAGTCGAGCCGGTTCTTCAACGTTGCGATCTTCTTTTTGGCCTCAGCGTCGGTTGTCGCCTTGCTGCCCTGTAGGTTGCCGGGCTGCGCCGAAGGTACGCTGGTGACGCGAATCTCCGCCAAGTGATACTGCGTGTCGATCATGTTGAACTCCGCCTTGTGCTGGCCGAAGTAGTTGGCGATGTCAGCGTCCGAGACCGTGACCTTCGAGTTGATCTCCTTGTTCAGCAGCTTGTCGATGGTCAACGACCGACGCAGGTCGTGCTTCACATCGTCCAGTGTGCGCCCGGAGACCTTCAACTGCTGCTGAAACTGGTCCTCGGTATAGTGAGCCTTAAACTCGGTCAGCTTGGCGTCCACCTCTTCGGTGGTTGCGGTCAGGTTCATCTTGGCCGCGCGCTGTCCCACAATCTCTTCGTCGATCAGCTCGCGGACCACATTCAATCGCAGCGCGTCGGCCTGCTCGGGCGTGGGAGTCTGATCCTGCGCCTGCCCCAGCTGCGCCGTGTACATTCGCTCCATCTCTGCGCGCTGGATGGCGCGGCCATTGACCGTTGCAACCACATCGGCACCGTGTGTGCGATTGCATCCCGCGACCAGAATCAGCGCCATCGGAAGCAGTACCACGCTCGTTCTGCGCGCCGTGCGCCTTGCGTAGCTTGTCCCAGTCGTCAAAGCCGATCCCATTCTCACTCCCATGCTCCTATTGCTCCATCCCAATTTTAGACCCATCTCAACTACGACCATCTCTTAGGAGAAATTCTCAGCCCTTCGCATCGTTCCGCTAGCTCCCTGACTTGGCTGTGGGCGGCGCAGGCTGTGCGGTTGGCGCTGCGGGCAATGGTGGCGTCTGGCCCGCCGCGCGCAAGGCGTTGTCGATGATCCGACATAGCGTCTCCAGCGAAACCACGCCTTCAATCTTCTCCCCGTTGACGAAGAGCACTGGCGCCGAATTGATGCGCAGTGGTTCTCCCGCAGCCTCATCGGTCGATGCCTTTTCGCGGCTGCTGTCCTGCTTTAGCACGCAGGCCGCCAGAACCGTCGCATCCACCTTCTGCCGCGCTCCCTCGTCCAAAGCCAGCTTGTCCAGCGTCTGATTAGCCTTGGCTGTGGTCTTCTCGGTTCCGGCCACCTCGTCGGCGTGCGCGTGAACGTAGTCAATATAGTTCCAGTAGCCCGCCGTGCTCGCATTGCCCAGACAGTTTGCATTGACTGCCGCGTGCATCGCCCATGGATGAATCTCATAGAGCGGAAAGTCGCGATAGACCACGCGTACCTGATTTTTGTAGCGATTCAGAACCGCGGGAAAGAGCGTCGCATTCATCCGGGCGCAGTAGGGGCACTCCAAGTCGTCGTAGCCCACAATGACCACGGGTGCGTCCTCCGGCCCGCCGCGCGCCGGACGTCCCTTGGCCGACACTTTATCGCGCGGGTCCTGACTGATGTCGAATTTGCTGAACTGCGCCAGCGTCCGTCCGTCTGTTGAGATCTGAAACGGCATGGGACTGGTCGATTTGCCGCCGCCAGTCAACGTCACCATGATCTGGTCGTATCCCGGCAACTCGCTCGGGGTGGGTGCGTCGATCAACATCGTATAGTCCGGCGATACATTCGCCCGACTACGAATCGTCACTTCGACCCGGCGAGCCATCTCCGGCGACAGCTTTACGCCCACCTGTATCGCCTGCGCACCGCTTGCCGCATCCTGAGGATGGACGCCAGTTTGGGCATGGCAGCCCAGCGTTGCCAACGAGACAATCATAACGAGAGAACGCAACGGCGCGGAAAAACGCAATGGCCTAACTCCATTCAATACACCTTCGATTATCTCACGCACTCCAGCCAGTCCTCCATGAACGACGTGTCCGAGGCAACGCCTGCTTTCTGTTTGCCGACTCATGTCTTCACGCCTCAAAACAACTGATTCGAGCGCCGCAGATTTCCCGCGCTCCCAATATTGGCCAGAGTGAAGCTAAACTTGACTCCGCCGTCGTTGCGCGCCGATCCCAGTTCGTACTTCTGGTACTCCACGCTGATGCCGCAGCAGTCCCAGTTGTACGAGGTCTGAATCGATCCGTACTGCGGCGTTCCCAGATCCAGATCGATCCCCGAACTGACCGCCGCACCCCAGCCCGCCTTGGTCGGTTTGCCAAATCCCAGCGTTGTCCGCATCTGTTCAAACTCCGCCACGCTGGACGAGACTCCCTCCACATATGCGCGTCCCGGAGCATTCAGCCGCGCAAAGCTCACTCCAGCAAAATAGTCTCGCTGATGCACGTCCGCGTAGATATTGTTCGAGGTAAATTTCTTTGCCCCAGTGTCGTAGTCGAAGTCCCACTCAAAGTCGGTCTTCTCTGAGGTGCGCACGCGGAGCCGAGAGACCAGCGGCGAGATGTTGCGCGGCTCGGTCAAAAACGCAATTCCAGAAAAATCCAGCGTTGAGCTAAGAATGTTGCGCTTTCCTTCCACCGTCGCCCCCCCGAAGTTCGGGTCGAAGAAGTATTTTTGCGCCACGCGCCAACTGATCCACTCGCGATTGCCGCAGACCGGCTGCGCGACGTCGGGTTTGCCCGCAGCCACTGCCGCATCCCCGGTGGCAGTTTCGCCTGCCGCGCTCAGAATCTCGTTCGCATCTGCTCCCGCACCTGCCGCGCGACATGGATTCTTCTCTGACCGTCGCAGAAACAGCCGCTGCGTCACGCCGTACTCCATCTCGTTGGTGTTGCTCGCCACATCCACCGCGTCAAAGCGCAGAACCTGTTGAAAATTATCGATTCCGCCCGCGTAGCGATAGGTAAACTCCGGCTCGATGGTGTGCTTCACGTCGTGGCGCAACAGCCGTCGCACAAAACCCTCCTCGAAGGTCCGCTCCACCACCGGCGGTCGCAGATCCACCTGTACTTCCACATCTTCGCGGTTCAGCGTAGCCAGACTCTCGGGGGTCACAACGCCCGGTCCGGGCAGGGAATGGCTTCGGCTGTAGAACGTCTCGCGCATCGCCACCGAGGGCCGCACCCGCCATCCGCCAGCGGCGAACGGCCGCGCCAACTCCGGTCGCACGTCCACCCGCTCGACCATTCCTCCGGTCACAAAGCTTGGTTGAATCCGCTTCAACATCGCCACCGAGCTGTCCACATTCCACTCGAAGCCGCTCGCGCCCAGTTCGTGATCGACCGCCGCAAACTCCACCGCTGGCGCGTGAAAGATGTGCAACTGCTGCTCGGGCAGAAGCGTCGTCGCCACCCGCTTTTCGCCTTGATACCGGTCGCCCTCCACAGCCACTGCTATCCCATTCCACTCATGCGCAAGGTAGACCGTTGAGATCACGTCGCTCGACACCGCCTGATTGAAGCTTGACGAGAACGCCTCGCGGTAGGGAAACGAGCTGAGATACTCGACGTCCGCCACGGCTCGTGTCTGAGCGTTTGAAGACGGGGCGTTTGAAGCGAGGGCGTTTGAAATCGGAGAATCCGCGTTATCGCCGGTCTGTAGATCGCGTCGCCCGGAGAACAGCACATCAGTGCCGCTCTGGTTGATGTAACTTCCGCCCAACGGCGTATATCCGTGATCATGCAATCCGCTGTAGCGCAACTTGGCAAAGTCCTGTCCCACGCCATGGTAGTGGAAGCTGGCCGACTGCTCCCACCCGCGCGCCGAGTAGTAGATCGTCCCTACGGTCAAGTCCGTGCTGCGGTTGATCGCCCAGTAGAACTGCTCGCCGATGGTGTCTCCCTTGCTGGACGAGTTGAAGCCCACCACGGGGATCAGTAGCCCGCTCTGTCGCTGGTCCGGGTCCACGGGATGGGTCACATACGGCAGCCAAAGCACCGGCAGATTCATCAGATGAAAGACACTCTTGCTGGCTGACGCCTTCTCTGCATCCACGCGGAACAGGGCGGACGACAGAAGCCAGTCCGGGTGCGCCAACCGGCACGAAGTCAGCGTTCCATCGTAGATCTGGTACTCGCGCGGGCCGGTCTTCGCCACCATTCTTCCGCTGAACAGAAGCGGATTGCTGTTGGAGTACACCTGATTCTCGCCTGCGTTTGTAGCGTTCGGTTTGGCCCTGATTCCAGCCGATCCCGTCACATCGTAGAAGCGCCCGGTCTGCGTCTTCACGTTGATCGTCCCGTGCGTGGCGCGAATGCTCTCGTCGTTCGTGCCGCCCCTCACCATCAGATTCCCGGTCAAAGTCGCCTCGCCGGTCTCGCTGTCGTAAACAATATGGTCGGCCTCCAGCATCCGGTCGCCGGAGGTTACCGTTGCGTGTCCGTCCAACGTGTAGACGCTGCCCACCCTCGTCTGCGTATCTGCTTCGATCTCGACCGGTGAACCTTGGTCGTCCACCACCGGCACGGCGTCAGGATAGCGCGTCTCTCCGGGAGAATCCGGCAGTGTATCGAGCGGCGTATCGCCGGTCACATTTGTCGTCTCGACCGCCGTACTTTGCGCGGTCTTAACGCTTGCCTGCGCAAGGGGTGCCTCTCTCGTCACCTGCTGTGCAGAAAGATGCGCAAAACTTGCCCCGCCAGCCGTGATACTTATGAAGAAGCAGGTGCGTGCAAAGCGACCGATGCGTAGAGAGATGCCTCTTCGCCATGGCGCGCACGCCACACCCAGCCGACCGTCAGTATTTGTCGCACGCAACACTCTTTAGAGGTTAGACGATTTAACGGAAGCGAGTTTGAGTTTTGAGCAAAATGGGCTCTGCACTGCTAGACAACGATACGCTGAACCCGGCCTACGCCGAGCCCGCCAGCGACTCCCCCACTGCGCTCGTCCCTCCTCAGCCCGCAGTTCGCACCCCCACGTCTGCCGAGTCCGCTGAGAGTCTCCGCCGCCAGGTCGCCGAGCGACTAGCCGCGCATCGCAGTCGGCGCAATCCTCCTACCCAGTCCTCGGCTAATCTCACGCCCGCGCCCAAGCGCACCTCGCGCATCGCCGCCGCCGTTGCCCAGCGTTACGCCAATTCGCCCAGCTACCACGCGTTCCTCGCCGCCGAGGCTGAACGAGCCACTCAGCAGGCGCGTGCCGCCGCCGAGGTCGCCGCGCTCAACGCGCAGGCCGTCGCTGCGGCCCAGCAGCAGTTGCTCGAATCTCTGCAAGAGCAGTCCCGCCGCCCGCAGCCCGCAGCCGAATCCCGACCCCAACCCGTCGAACCAAATCCCACACTCTGGACAGAGACCGCCGAGCTCTCCCGCGCCTTCGCGCCGCCCCAGTCTGCGAGCAAGCCCGCGAACAAGTTCCCGTCCAAGCCCGCGCACAAGCCGTCACATAAAATTGCCTTCGCGCATCAAGCTCACGTCAAGTCGCACTCCGCGCCGCTCACCGTTCGTCTCTACGAAGACGCAGCCAGCGCCGCGCACGTCAATCTCGGCACTCCTCTGCGTGTGCCGCTCACCCGCCATCAGGAGCCGCAACAAGTACGCAACGCCGCCGAAGAGACGGCTCTGGACGAAGAGATTGCCTTCCGCCAGTCGCCCGTCTTCGAGGAGCCCGTCGGCCCGGCAATGCCGATTCCGGCAAATCTCATCGAGTTTCCTCGCCAACTGGTCGCTTCGCGCAAGGCCCGCCCGCACTACGCCGAAGGTCCTCTGCGCGCCGAAGAGGTTCCCGCTCCCGGCGACGGCCAACTACGCATCTTCGAGGTCGATGCCGAGCAGATCTCGACCACGCCCGCGCCCGAAACCTCGTCCGAGCCGCAGTGGACTTCGCTCTGGCTCGACGCGCCCGACTCGGCGTCCGCGCCAGCCCTCCCCGGCAGCGGTTTCGAGTCATACTCGGCACAGCCTGATCCCGCCGCGCAGGATCTTCCCGAATCCTACCTCAGCAGTGCTTCCACCGTCCGCCCGCGTCCGCTGGTTGACGTCGCCAGCATCCCGCGCCGCCTGATGGCCGTCGCACTCGATGGAACAATTCTACTGACCGCGCTTGCCGCCTTCGCCGCCACCTTTGCCGCCGTCGCTTGCCGTGCCGCGTCCGGGAGCTTGTTCGTCCGGGGCGCCCAAGTCGCCAGCCAGACCGGGCTGCAACTGCGCCCCGCGCTGGTTGCCTGCGCGCTCACTCTGGCGATCTTCTACCTGTTCTACCAGATGCTCTTCTTCACCTTCTCCGAGTCCACTCCCGGAATGCGCGCCGTGCGCATCGCCCTCTGCACCTTCGACGACGAGAATCCCACCCGCCGCGCCCTGCGCCGCCGAGTCCTCGCCAGTCTGATCTCCGCTTGCCCGCTCGCCCTCGGCCTCCTCTGGGCCGCACTCGACGAGAACCGCCTCACTTGGCACGACCGCCTCACCCGCTCCTATCAGCGAACCTACTAAGAAACCTCTGCACAAGTCCTCGTTTTGAAAGGGCGAGACTTTAGTCCCGCCGCAAGCGTCCTATTTTCAACGCGGCTTTAGCCGCCGAGGGAATGCTGAGGCCTTGTTCAGGCCCTTTCTAATGAGCCTGAGTCAGTAACTTGCTGCAAAAACAATCACAGCAAAAAATATTTCTGTTCGGGAGTAGACTTCCAGCAATCCGTTTTCGTCAGTCTTTGTAGCCGCACGAAGCAGCCTGCTGCACGATAGATAGGTTCGCTACACGCGCGGAATTGGCGGGAGGGATCCAGTCTTGAGAGACGCAGAAATGTGCATGATTCCGAATCAGATCCCAGGCTTCGACACGACGAGCTTCGACCGCGAGCAGCAAGCCACTCCGCTTGATGATCTGGCGAGCGTGGTGGCGATGTATCAGCCGCGCGTCTTTCGCTTTCTGCTGGCCACCTTGCGCGACCGGGATGCTGCCGAGACCTTGACGCAGGAGACCTTTCTGCGCGCCTGGACGGCACGCGACACCTTTCGCGAGGATTGTTCGATCTCGACCTGGTTGATCCGCATCGCGCTCAATCTGGCTCGCGACCACACGCGCACCGGACGCTTCCGTTTCTGGAAGCACGTCTCGTCCAGCGCTGTTGATGCGGCCGATGTCGCCTCCATCGTTCCGGCGCATGAGATCTCCGCCGAGGCGCATCTCATCGCGCAACAGCAGGTCGCTGGCATCTGGCAGACGGTCGACGGCCTCTCTGATCGCCAGCGAACGGTTTTTCTTCTTCGTTTTTTGGAGGAGATGGAGATTCCGCAGATCGCCACCGTAACCGGAATGCCGCTGAGTACGGTCAAGAGTCATCTCTATCGCGCGCTCGACGCCGTCCGCGCGCAACATAGCAAGGCAGCACAAACCCTCAACCCGTCCCCGAAGGAGATCGCATGACTCCTCAACTCGATTCCCAACAACTCGCAGCACATTTCGACAGCGTCGAAGGTCCAGAGCTTGTCGGTGCTCATCTTACCGCCGAGCAGTTCGGAGAGCTGTTGGCTGGTTCCGCGCCGGATGCATCGCCGCAAGATGCGTTCGTAGAGGCTCACCTGCTTGCCTGCGAACAGTGCTCGGCGGAGCTTGACGAACTGCGCCAGTCGATTACCCTGTTCCGCGATGCAACCCGCGCTTACGCTAACGAGCAGATGTTGCACCGTACGCGCTGGGTTCTGCCGACCCGGACCGCGCACTCACTCCGGTCGGGGTACTGGGCCGCTGCTGCCGCAATGCTTCTGATCGCGTTGCTACCGATGCAGGTGTTGTATCAGCACGCCCGTCCGGCGCAGCCTGTGGCTGCCGTCTCCAGCGTGCCCGACGCCACGCAATCTGACGAGGCTCTGCTTGAGGACGTCGACCGCGCGATCTCCACTTCCGTTCCAACCCCCATGCAGGCGCTGGCCGATCCTACCGCTACCGCGTCCAACGACAATTTCGCTTCGACTTCGACCCAAAGGAAATAAACCCATGACCCTGCACCTCTCATTCCTCTCGCTTGCCGCTTTGTCTCTCTGCGGCTCTGTCGCACTGGCGCAACAGCCTCCGGCCCATCCAGTGGACCAACCGGCTCCTCCTGCCGCTTCCGCGCCCGATGACGCTGCTGCTCCCATCGAGCGTCAGCCTCCAACGGATGCCAACGCGCAGTCCGGTGCGGGGCAGAGCAAGCACTACGGGGCGGGAAACTTCCATCATCACGAGGGCAATTTTCAGGCCGAGAATCAGCCCAAGGGAGGCTCATGTGGGCCTGCTGAGCACTTCCGTGGACCGCATGAGGGTGGTTTCGATGCAGGCTCTCGCATCGGGCCAGAGGGCTTCTGGTGGAAGAATCCTCAGATCGCCCAAAAGATCGCGCTTACCCCCGACCAAATCAAGCGCATGGACGACATCTTTCAGAAGAGCCGCATCGAGCTGATCGACCTGAAGGCCAATCTGGAGAAGCAGAGCGCCTATCTGGAACCGATCCTCAGCGCGAACCCGCCGGATACCGCCAAGGCTCTGGCCCAGATCGACAAGATCGCTCAGTCTCGCGCCGATCTCGAAAAGGCCCACGCCAGAATGCTGCTGGGCATTCGCGGTGTGCTCACGCCCGACCAGTGGATCAAACTCAGCGCGCACAGAGGCCCCGGCGGGCCGGAAGGCGCTGGCGCACCCGGGGGGCATGGCGGCGGCTTCGGCCACGGCCCCAATTTCGTCCAGCCGGAACCGATGCAGTAGATCGCAAGCCACACATCAGAGCGTTTTCGGCAATGGTGTAGGCCGTCGTGGCGAGAGCAAAAGCAGATTCCTCCGCTGCGCTACGGAATGACAAACAAATTGGTTTATAACAAATCCAAAACGCTCTAATCGATCGCTACTTCTTGCCCTTGACGACCTCTGCGGCAACCACTGCCGCGTCCGCCGGAGCCGCCGGAATCTCGGCAGCTACCAGAGCCGCGCCGATGCCAAGCTTTTGCCGTAGTAGGCTGTCGACGCGCGCGAAGACATCGCGATTCTCCTTCAGGAATCCGCGCACATTCTCGCGACCCTGGCCGATACGTTCGCCCTGGAAGCTGTACCAAGCGCCGCTCTTGTCGACGATGCCGTTGGCGACGGCGAGGTCCAGCGCATCACCCTCGCGCGAGATTCCCTCGCCGTAGAGAATGTCGAACTCCGCGTCGCGGAAGGGAGCCGCAACCTTGTTCTTCACGATCTTGACCTTGGTGCGCGAGCCGACCACCACGTCGCCCTCTTTGACTGCGCCAATGCGACGAATGTCGATGCGCATCGAGGCGTAGAACTTCAGCGCCTTGCCCCCGGTCGTCGTCTCGGGGTTGCCGAACATGACGCCGATCTTTTCACGAATTTGATTGATGAAGATCAGGCTGGTGCGCG
>Ga0182011_10001493_pt1 | contig 20485 bp, 14 predicted proteins | sample 711E1DmetaG_FD_120481 | JGI IMG/M metagenome (GOLD analysis project Ga0182011, IMG submission 120481) | Permafrost microbial communities from Stordalen Mire, Sweden - 711E1D metaG | ecosystem: Environmental > Terrestrial > Soil > Wetlands > Permafrost | place: Sweden: Stordalen | collected... | reverse complement strand
GTCGCGCGAGTAGCCGTACTCGAAGCCGAGGACTGCGGCCTCCGAGAGCATGGAGTTGTAGACCTCGAAGCGGGCCTGATTCTCGTCGAGATGTTGCAGCGGAAAGTAGCGCTGTTCGTCTTCAATATCGACCAGAACGGCGTGGCGTTGGCTGAAGGTTCCGCGCTGCGAATCTTGCCCGCTGAGGCGGACTGGCGTACCGTTGACAAGCAAGGACGAGTAGGCCAGCAGCTCCGCCGCGCCGTAGTCGAAGGGAATTTCGCCTACCCCCATCTTGACGCGTTGCTCGTAGAGCTTCTGCACCTTGGGATGAACGTGGAAGCCGTCGGGTACGCGCGTCATGCGCTGGCAAAGGTCGGCGATCCGCTCTGGCGCGAGCCCCGTCGGCACGTCGTACTCGGCGAGGTACGGCCCGCCGCGGTACGGGTCCCAGTAGCTGGGAATGCGCGCCAGACGCGTCTTTTTCTTGGTGAGGCTGGCCGTCTTCTGGTCGGCGAGAAACTCCTGCTGCACCTGCTTAACCTCGTCCGTAGGATCGACCTGCATCTGTTCGGCGTAGAGCTGGTAGAGGAAGGGACGGCTCTTGATCTTGGCGTAGCGAATGGGCTGCGTGACGGTGGGATCGTCCACCTCGCTGTGGCCGTGACGACGATAGCCGATGATGTCGACCAGTACGTCGGTGTGAAACTCGTGGCGGAATCGCGCGGCAATCCCGGCGACGCGAATCACCGCATCGGGGTCTTCGGCGTTGACGTGGAAGATGGGCATGGGCAGACGCTTGGCCAGATCGCTGGCAAAGCGCGAAGAGTTTGCCTCCTGCGGCAGGGCAGTGAATCCCAACAGATTATTGACGATGACGTGCACCGTCCCGCCCACATCGTAGCCGGGGAGCGAGCCGAGGACGAGGCTCTCGGCGACGATGCCTTGACCGGCAAAGGCCGCGTCGCCGTGGATCATGATGGGCAGAACCTTCTGGTCGCCGCCCTCGCCCAAATGCTGCTGCCGCGCGCGGGCACGGCCCAGGACGATGGGGTCGACGGCCTCGAGGTGGCTGGGGTTCGAGGCAAGGTGCAGGGCAATGGCTCCGCCGTCCTCGGCCTGATACTCGCCAGTGGCGCCGATGTGGTACTTCACGTCGCCACCGCCCAGCACACTGCGTGGATCGACGTCCTCGAACTCGGCGAAGATCTCCGCTGGCGGACGACCGATCACGTTAGTCATCACGTTGAGCCGACCGCGATGGCTCATAGCGAGGATCGACTTGCTGGCTCCGGCAAGATAGCTGACACGCAGAACCTCGTCGAGGAAGGGAATCAGGACGGTAAGTCCTTCGAGCGAGAATCGCTTGGTGCCCATGTAGCGCGACTGCACCACCTGCTCGAAGATGTCGGCGCGGATGAGTTGGGTGAGGACGTGATGCTGATCGGGCCGCGGCGTCGGCTCCTCGACTTGGCGTTGAATCCACAGCCGCTGCTCGGGGCTGGGGATGTGCATGAACTCGACGCCGAAGGTCTTGCTGTAGAACTCGCGCGCCTCGTCGGCGATGGGGCCGGTCGGCGTAGGCACGGGAAAGGGCTCCGGCGGCAGATACTGGCCCAGCGGGTCGAGCCACGATTGCAGATAACCCCAACGCCGAAAGACATCGAAGATCGCCTCGCGCTGTTCCCAATCCGCTGCTGCATCTGGTGTTTGAAGCGATGTGCTGGTTGCCATTTCATTTCCTCTACTGTTGCTAAATTCGTCCTGCATAATTTGTTCGCCGCACAATCTGGCGGATCACGCCCGCTTGCGGCTGCGTCATTAGATGCTAGTCCGTTTGCTGCGATTTTTGCGACGCCACGGAGTTAATTTGCGCCCAGAATGGAGAAGGCCGCTAGGTCGTATCGACATATATCTCCGGGGCAAGTGGTTGATTCGCAAATGAGGTTGTCATCCTGAGCGGAGCCTCCCGCAGTTTTATCGCGGTAGGCAGAGTCGAAGGACCCCGATGCAGCCTGTAGCAGCACGATCTTCGACCATTTTAACCGACAACTCCGACGTCCTAGCCTCATATATGTCGATACCGCCTAACTCGGTCGATGCCCTACAATTAAGTCATGGCCTTATCGGACGGTAAGTGGAGTTTGAAGCTGCTGGGAGGATGCCTGACGATCTGCATCGCAGGCATGGTCTATGCCCACGCGCAGACTGGGAACGTTGGCTCGACGGTGCCCGCACCCACTGCTAGCTCATCGATTTCTCCAACCCCGTTCAATCCATCCGACACGACGGCTCATTCCACTACACAGGCAAGCAGAGCAGTCGAGCCACTGGTCGACAAGCCGCTGCCCGACGTTGCCACGCTGATGCATCAGGTCGAAGTGAACCAGCGCAAGGCCGAGGCGATCAAGAAGGACTACATCTACCACTCGGTTGCGACCGAAGAGGAGATCGACGGCAAAGGGCGCGTGAAAAAGTCCACGGTCACGGAAGCGGACCACTTCTATCTCAACGGCGTTGAGGTGCGGCGCTTGTTGAAGAAAGACGGCAAAGACCTTAGCCCGGACGAGCTGACCAAGGAGAACGAACGCCTCGACAAGGAGGCCGCAAAGGGGCAGGAAAAGCGCGAAAAGGCCGACGCAAAGGGCAAGGAAACCGACTCCAATGGCAACGAGGAGATTACGGTTTCGCGTTGGCTGGAGCTGGGAGCCTTCACCACCCCGCGGCGAGTCGAGCTGAACGGACGGCCCACTATCGCCATCGACTACACGGGCGATTCCAAGGCCAAGACGCGGAACGCCTCCGAGCTGTTGGTCCGCGAGCTGGCTGGAACGATCTGGATCGATGAACAGGACTGCGCGCTGGTACGCATCGAAGGGCACTTCGCTAAGGCATTCAAACTAGGCGCCGGTTTGTTCATCAACATCAAGCAGGGAACTCGATTCACCTACGAGCAGACCAAGGTCAATGACGAGATATGGCTTCCGGCGCGCATCGAAGGGGAGGGAGCGGCGCGCGTACTGCTGTTTGTCAGCTTCAGCGGCAGGGTTCGCGCGGTTGATTCAAACTACCGCAAGTTTCGCGCAAGCGCCACGATTCTGCCCGGTGTCGCCGAGGTTCCCGACGCCGACAAGACTGCCGTGCCAACCAAACCGTGACCTTCCTTGGTGATTTGTGTTCACCCCCGAAGGGCACTGCTCTCATAGAGCACGATTTTGGGGCTGGGGACCAAAGCCTGAATCGGATCGTATAGTAATTCTATGGACATGCACGCAAGCAGGATTCGGATCGAGTTTTTCGTGCGGTTGGGCCTCGCGATCTTTCTTATCGTCTTTGCATTCTGCACTGCCAACGCCCAGACGCCAGCCGCAGGCCAGACTTCGACTGCATCGGACGCACAAAAGCCGCTGCCCGATGTTGCTACACTGATTCATCAGGTGGAGACGCAGCAGAAGACTTCATGGAAGACCTTTCGGCAGTACACCTATCGCTCGAAATTCACGGAGCAGGATCTGGACTCGCACGGAACTGTGAAGAAGACCACCAGCAACGAAATAGAGAGTACCTGTGTCGATATCGCATGTTTCACCAAACTGCTGGCACGCGATGGCAAACCGATCTCAGACGACGAGATGAAGAAAGAGAACGAAAATATCGACAGGCAACTTTCAGAGTTTCGGGAGCGGAAGGCACAGAGCGCCAGCGGTCATCAGCCGCCTGCGCAGAAGAAGACCTCCGACGACTGTGGATCCTACGAGAACTGTCTCTGGCACTTCCTTGCTGTGGGGCCACAGTTGGGTACCTTCTCGAATGTTCGCCGGGTCGATCTACACGGACGTCCGAGTATTGCCATCGACTACATAGGCAACCCGCACGCAAAGGCCAACTCGATGATGGATGGTGTCTTCCGCAATCTGACCGGAACTGTCTGGGTCGACGAGCAGGATCATGCGCTGGTGCGCATTGAGGGCAAGGTCTTCGAGGACTATAAGGTGGGTGGCGGAATGCTCGCCGATGTCCACAAGGGCGCTACGGTGCAGATGGAGTGGACCAAGGTCAACGACGAGGTCTGGCTGCCGTTGGCGTTCAACGGGCGCGGCTCGGCTCGCATCCTGCTCTTCTCTAGCCACAGCGCTCAGCTCGACCAAAGCTGGTCGGAGTATCGCAAGTTTCGCGCAAGCGCCACGATTCTGCCCGGTGTCGCCGAGGTTCCCGGAGCGGCAAATGACGCAGACAAGCCATAACCGGCTCGAATCGAAAATTTAAATGCGAAAAGGGACAGCCGGAGCCATCCCTTCCGCGAAACTTGGTTGAAGCTGAGTACGAGCGGCCTTACATCAGACCTGTCTGGTTGTAGACGACCCCGCACAGACAGCCCCGGGCACTTGAAGACTGAAGACAGAAGAAACTGAGGACAGAGAACGAGTTCCCGAAAACCAAAGACTAATTCTACGTAAGCAAAAGACTAGAGAGGCTGAACGTCAGACGCCTGCCAACCCTTGGGTCCCTTGACTACGTTGAACTGCACGGCCTGACCCTCTTGAAGGCTCTTGAAACCGTTCGAATTGATCGCCGAGTAGTGAACAAACACGTCCTCGCCGTTCTGACGACTGATGAAGCCAAACCCCTTGGCATCGTTAAACCACTTCACTGTTCCCTGTTCCATGTTAATTATTTCCTTAGTAGTACTGATGAATTTTGCCGCTTGATTCAAATCGGGGATCGACAACATACTGCGTCGCAGAAACCAATCTGTTTCGAACGATGTCTGAAGACTAGCACAGATCAAAACAAATAGCGCAACTTATTTTAATATTTGTGCGTTTTGCACAGACAAGGGTGCAAGATGGTCAGAGCACGGCAGATTCAGCAATGCTTCCGCCGCTACAGCAATTCTAAGTGGGAACAATTCAGGTCTGTATCCAATGAGCACTTCGGAAAATAGCACAAAAAAACAGAACCGACCACGGATTAGCGCGGATCTTCACGGATAAATCAAGACCGTTTTGTCTTTAATCCGTGTCATCCGCGTTAATCCGTGGTCGGTTCTTGATTCACTTAGAACTGCTGCCGCCGCTACAGGATCCTCTGCACGGAGGTCAGGCGGGTGGTAGATGAGCGCGAACGATCTCTTCGGCCCGCACCAGAACTTCTTCGAGGCTCATCGCGGTCGAGTCCAGAATAACCGCGTCAACAGCCGGGCGCAGCGGCGACTCGGCACGGTTGCGGTCGCGCAGGTCGCGCTCGCGCATCTCGTCAATGATCGCCTGTTGGGCGGCTTGCTGTTGCGCGGCAGACTCCGGCGCGGGCGCTTGGCGCGACTCAAGCTGCCCCGGCGCCGGCGCGGGGACGACTTGGCGAAAGCGTCGACTGCCGCGAACCTCCGGTGCGGCGTCGAGGAAGATCTTTACCTCAGCGTCGGGAAAGACGGCGGTGCCGATGTCGCGGCCCTCCATCACGACGCCGCCGTGGGCACCGAGCGCGCGCTGCAGCTCGACCATCCACGCACGCAGGCGGGGATGGATGGAGATCTGCGAGGCGGCCGAGGTGACATCGGCCTCGCGGATGCGCTGCGAGACGTCGACCCCGTCCAACTGAACGCGGTTTCCGTCCGCGTGCGGATCGAGCGCGATGTGGGTGTTCGCGGCCAACTCCAGCAGCGGAGCCTCGTCGCCGAAAGCGAGATCGCCCTCGATGGCCTTCAGCGCAAGAGCGCGATACATCGCTCCGGTCTCGATGTTGAGCAGACCGAAGCGCCGCGCCAAGTGCGCTGCCAGTGTGCTTTTGCCCGCGCCTGCAGGGCCGTCAATGGCGATGACTGGGCGGCGCGGGCCGGTGGGCGCCGCGTCGTGTGTGGGCTCGACGTCTTTCAGGTGAACGGATTGGCGATGCATTAGACGGATTCATCCCCCTTTGGTTTGTACTTGCGGGCTGGTGGGCGACCGCCGAAGGGCCGCTTGTTGTCTACAAACTTGGCGAAGGTGCTGCTGGGCTTGCCGGTAAAAGTCCCGCCGGGCTTGCCAAATGACTTACCCGATCCCGGCTTACCCGATCCCGGTCGCCCAAAGGGCTTCTTCCCGCCGAAGCCTCCCGGTTTACCGGAGGACTTGCCAAAGGGTTTCTTGCCACCGAACCCACCGGGCTTGGAGAATCCGCCGGGTTTACCGAAGGACTTACGCGGCGCAAAGTCTCCCGAGGGCTTGCCTGCATAAGCTCCCTCGGCGCGCGCTGGTCGGTCCGACGAGTAAGGTCGTGTGGGGCGATCCGAAGAGTAGGGCGCGCTTGGGCCGTCAAAGCTGCGCCCGCCCGACTTCGACGCATCAAACTTAGGGGCATCGAACTTGGGATAGACGCGCTTGCCGCTGTCACCGGTGAAGCCGCGATCATTGCGGTCTCTGGACTTGCCAAAGGGCTTGTCGCCGAAGGACTTACCTGCGTAAGGCTTGCGGTCGCCGCCAAAGCTCGGCTTGCCGCCGAAGCCGGACTTGCCCTTGTAGCCGGAACTGCCCGAAGGCCGCTCGCCACGGTCAGAACGCGGCGCGAAATCTCCGCGCGGGGCAAAGTCGCGACGCGGCGGGCGCGAATCGCCACCAAAGGCTGGCCGACCGCCGCCAAAGCCCTCGCGCTTGCGCCCGAAGGTTCCCGGCTTGCTGAAGGTCTTGCGCGTCGGACGCGCGTCGCTGCTCTGGTCCTCGCCGCGTGGGGCAAAGTCGCGGCGCGGTGGACGGGAGTCGGAGCCAAAGCGAGGCTTGTCGCCGAAGGACGGTCTGCCGCCGAAGGATGGCTTTCCGCCGAAGGAAGGCTTGCGGCCAAATGCTGGCTTGCCGGCAAAGCCTCTGCGCTCGCCCGATCCTTCGCCGCGCGGCGTGTAGGCGCGTGGTTCGCGCGGTTGGAACGGGGCTGCGGAGTCTCCCTCAGCTCCCGAAGCGGCTAGATCACCCAAAGCCTGAGAGTCCGACGGGACTTGCGACGGGCGGGCGATTGCGGCCAAACGGCGGCGCTTCTCTTCCTCCCACGGTTTGTCGAATCCACCCGAAGCGGGCTTGTTGAAGGGGCGACGCTCGCGGTCGGGCGCTGGGCTCGATCCTGTGCGGGGCTTGAATCCGCCACCAAATCCTGATTTTGCACCAAACGCAGATTTTGCACCAAAGGAGGGCCGCCTACTACGCTCAAATGGACCGGGTTTGGCGGCGTCCCGCTCGCCGAACTGCGAGGGCTTGGCCTTGGCCAAGTAACCGGTGCCGATCTTTCGCGGCTTGGGGAGGTACTTGGCGATGTGCGAGCCGTCGGCTCCCTCAGCCTCAGCCGAAATCTCTCCATCGACAGTGGCCTGCATCGCGCCCTCCGAATCCGAACCCGCCGACTGCGGCGCAAGGAACGCGGGTAGCGAGCCCGCAACGTGCAGCATGGTGCGGCCCTCGACGGCGACGGTGTCGAGCTGGCGCGCGGCCAGCAGCGCATGAATCACGTCGCGGATGCGCGAGCGCGCGGCCAGCGGCGAGAGGAAGCTCTCGATCTCGTCCTCAGCCGCCACAGCCGCCTGCCCCAGATAGAGCGAGATCAGCGCCGAGAGCGCTGAGGGCTGGCCCGCGTTTGCGCCCGCCTTGATCTGCTTCGCAAAGCGCGAACTGGTCAGTTCCCACAGCGTCGCATTCTCTCCGGCCTGAGTCAGCGGCAGAACGCGCAGGTGCGTCCAAAGCTCGTTGAGCGCGCGCAGAACGGCGGTTTCGGTGACCTCCTTGCCGAGGTCGGTGGTCAGGTCGTAGGCCGAAGTCGGTCCGAGACGGGTGAGAGCCTCGTGCGTGGCGGCGGCCAGCGGCGAGACCTTGAAGGCACCGGAGGTCGTCGGGGGCTGCTTCCAAGCCTTGTCTCCGCGCAGGGTAAAGACATACGAAAACACAGCGGTGGAGGCGACAAAGTCCGGCGTGTCGTTGGCCGCACCGCCGATTACGCCCAGCAGGTTCAGCGGTACGGCAAGCCCTTCGGCAACCAGTCGCGCCAGCAGGCTGCGAGCCTCGGCGGTCTGCTCGATTGTGGGGACGGGGGTCGGCGTGCCCAAGACGCCCTCGACCAGCGATGGCGCGGGAGAGGCGATCTGCGGACGCGGCACAAACAGCACCAGACCGGCGGTGTTGATCCAACTGCGCAAGTTCTCGATCGTCAGCAAAGCCTCGCCCTGTTGGTGCCACTGCTTCAGGCGCGTCTCCGCTAACTGCGCGGCGGAGGGAAGGGCGGAAGACGGAGTAGTGGAAGTAGAATCGGCGCTGGCCGGAGCAGTATTGGACGAAGTAGCAGAAACCGGAACAGCAGTGGGCGAAACCTCAGCGGTCGGAGTCTCATTGGTAGAAATCTCAGCAACCGTAGCCTCTGTGGTCGGCGAAGCCTCGGTGGTCGAAACCTCGGAAGCGGGAACAGCCGTGGGCTGGTTGTCTAAGTTCGTGGTCTCGTTGTTGCTCGGAGTAGTCAAAGTGGGAGATGCCTTCCTGCTGGGTGGCGCGCTCGTTAGGGGCGCACCAGCAATCCTTCGTGCGGCCTCAATCTGTGCGAGGCGCGCCTGCGTCGGAGAGTTTCTGGGTTCGGGCCGAGGTTCAGGCCGGTTGCTGACGATTTTTCAAAGAGCGAGATGCGGGATTGCGTACTGATCCGTCGTTGTACTTCTATTCTAAATGCTGAAACGTCAGATGCGGAATCCATCTACTGCTCCACTTTGCGAATCCGCTTTATCCCTGCTTTGATATGCCAAAGCCATGGATAGTGAAACATCTGTTTGGATAACTGATGTTCCGCAGTCCTGAGTCAGAAGTTCGTTGAAGTGTTGAAGTATAGGTCAGGCTTTCAGCCCTTTGTCTTTGTACGGAACGCAACCCGAATCCGGGTTTGCATTTCTTCCGTTCTGACCAACTGACTTCCGACCCAACCGTTCACGATGTCATACGCGTAATGCGAAACGCCTGTGCTCACCTTCCCGACTGCATCGACAACCCCGATGGATGGACGAATGTTTCCTTCGATTGTGGTTGCGTGAGTTTCTCGTCAAAAAATGAAAAATCGAAGAAGCCCTCAGACGAGAGAGTTGAGTTTAGCAGCCAAGTCGGATTTCTGACGTTCCTCCGTGGCTATATTCCCGCTGTAAGAAGACTTGTCAAATCGAAGCTTTTACCTCCGGTGGTGTGAGTCTTACGCGGCGTTGGCGGCGTGGACTTCGAGGACGGGGCCTTCTAGTTTTTGTTAGGGGGCGAGCCTATCGCAAAGGTTTTCATGTCTGCGGGTCTTCCTCCGCGCTCAAGCATCGCCTCAATAATGAGACAAAAGCAGATTCCCTGCGGGAATGACAAAAAAGATGATAAACGGAATGACAAATATATTTGGTTTACAGCAGTTTCTGAAACGCTCTATATGCGTTGGAAGGCTCTTTGGATGTCCTTTAGAGAATAACGTAATGCGATGGGTCTTCCGTGGGGACAACTGGTGGGGTGCGCGGTCTTGGCTAGCTCCAGCAAAAGCCACTCGATCTTCGACGGCTCCAGCGGCATGTTGATCTTGATCGCTGCGTGGCAGGCGATGGAGGCGGCGATGCGGCGGCGGCGCGCCTCGGCGTTCTCCTGCTGCTGCTCGTGCTCGGGGACGGCCAAGACCTCCTCCAACATCCGCTCCAACTCGCGGCCTTCGAGGCCTACCGGCGCGGCCTTGATGGCAAGCGTTCTCGGGCCAAAGGGCTCGGCCTCAAAGCCGTTCCGCTCCAGCTCCTGAGCAATCGTCGCAAACGAGATCATCTGCGCGGGCAGCAAGTCTACGAGTAGCGGCATCAACAGGCGCTGGCGCTGGACCTGCTCCACCTCTCGCGCCAGCAGAATCTTCTCGAACAGCACCCGCTCGTGAGCAACGTGCTGGTCGATGATCCACAGCCCCTCGTTGTTGACCGCGAGGATGAACGAGTCGCGCAACTGGCCCAGCGGGTGCAGTGTGGCGAGCGAGTTCAACGTCCCCGCATTGCTCGTGTCCGCCACTTCGTCCGCGCCGACAAACGCGTTCTCCGACTCGCAGCCGACGGCGATGCCGCGCTCGCCAAAGGCCAAACGTCCAGTGGATTCGGGGACCAGCGGCGCTTGCAGATTGAAGGCAACCGCATCGTTGGCCGAGGGCGCGCCTTCGGACTCGGGCACCGCGCGCGGCTCGAAGACGGGATCGTCCGGTGCTCCGGGCATCGGGCTGACGTCGATCAGCAGCGACGAGCTGGCCTGTGAGATGCCGCCATGCGTCTCCCCCAGAGCCGTCGCAAAGCTGGCCGCCGGACGCGCCGTCATCAGCGTCGTACGCACCGAGTCACGGATGAAGTCGTGCACGAAGCTGGACTGGCGAAAGCGCACCTCGGTCTTGGCCGGATGCACGTTGACGTCGACCTCCTGCGGCGGCATCTCAAGAAACAGCAGCACGACGGGGAACGACGTGGGCGGAATGATGTTGCGATAAGCCTCGGCCAGCGCGTGCAGGACGAGACGGTCGCGCACTAGGCGGTGGTTGACAAAGACATACACCGAGTTGCGATTCAGCTTCTGCAACTCGGGCTTGGAGACGAAGCCGGTGAGGCGCAGAAAGCCGGGGTCGGGCGGGGCGTAGTCGGCCTCGCGCTTCCACGGCGGAGGCTCGGGCAGGCCCGCGCGGGTGAAGTCGATCTCGGCGGCGGTGGGCAGCATCAACGCCGCAGTCTCGCGGCCAAAGATCTGGAAGAGGCGGTCGCTCGCCGTTGCGACAGACGGCGCAACCAGCAGCGCCTGCGTCGAGGAGTGCAGCTCAAAGTGCCGCGTAGGATGCGCCAGCGCGTAGTGCGTCACCAGCGCGGCGATGTGGCCCAGCTCCGTCTGCTCCGAGCGCATGAACTTGCGGCGGGCGGGGGTGTTGTAGAAGAGATCGCGCACGGTGATGGTGGTGCCCGCGGGAAGCCCCGCGTCCTCGACGCGCATCATGCTGCCACCCGCAATCTCGACCGTTGTGCCTGCGTCTTCCTCCGCTGCGCGCGTCTCCAGCGTCAGGCGAGAGACGCTGGCAATCGAGGGCAGCGCCTCGCCGCGAAAGCCCAATGTGCGGATCGAGAGCAGGTCGTCGGAGCTGCGCAGCTTGGAGGTGGCGTGGCGCTCAAAGGCCAGAAGTGCGTCGTCGCGCACCATGCCGCAGCCGTCGTCAATGATGCGGATCAGCTTGCGTCCGCCGCCCTCGACCTCGATGCGGATGCGCGTGGCACCTGCGTCCAGCGAGTTCTCCAGCAGCTCCTTGACCACAGACGCGGGCCTCTCGACTACCTCTCCGGCTGCAATTTGATTGGCTACTTGGTCGGAGAGTACTCGAATGCGTCCCATGATTTGATTGTAGTTTGACCAAAGAATTTCGCGCTGAAAAACTCGGCTTCGGAGTAAACTGAGCCCATGGCGAGCGCGATCCTAATCCCGGTGGCAGAGTATCTGGCGACGAGCTTCCGGCCCGACCGCGAGTACGTCGACGGCGAGCTGCGGGAGCGCAACGTGGGAAAGTGGGAGCACGCAAGAATTCAGTGGCTATTGGCTTGTTGGTTCGGCAGCCATGAGCCGGACTGGAATGTCATCGGCAGCACGGAGCAGCGGCTGCAAGTCTCGCCCACACGGGTTCGCGTTCCCGATCTGGTGGTGCTGCGACCTGGGCCGCAGCCGGACGTTTTGAGTCAGCCTCCGCTGCTGGTCATCGAAATTCTGTCGCCTGACGACAGCTACTCCGACCTGCAAGAGCGATGTCAGGACTATCACCAGATGGGCGTCGAGACAGTCTGGCTCGTCGACCCCAAGACGCGCAGCGGACGGATGTGCTCCGCCGCCGAGTGGACCGAGGCGGAACGCCTGGAGGTTGCAGGCACTCCGATCCACGTCCACCTCAATGAGCTCTTCCAACAGCTCGAAGCTCAAGCCGGAGACGTACAGTAAGGCAAAATTCCAGCGGAATAGAGCCTTTTCGGCAATGGTATAGAACGCCGTGGAGCGAGAAAAAGCAGATTCCTCCGCTGCGCTGCGGAATGACAAACAAAAAACTGAGGAATGACAAACGATAAGCAGCGGAATGACAAACAGAGCGGTCTATGGCAATGTTCGATTACGCATAAACGCATCGGCGAGGACATTGTCCTCGCCGATGCGTTTGGTGTTTGCGATAAGCCGCACTTCGCGGTGAGCTTTGGTTAGACCGTCTTGGTGACGGCGACCTTGCCGCTGGTCTTGATGGCGCGGTCGCCAATCTTGTGCAGCCGCAGGAAGTTGGTTGCGCCGGACTTGGTGCGGGTGCCCGCGACGATGCCGACGATCTGTCCCGGCTGAACGTGCGCCTGCTCCTCGAGGATGTCCTCGGCGATGCTGACCAGGCGATCCGTTGCGTGGGCGTGCTCGCACAGAATGGGGAAGGTTCCCCACAGCAGCATCGAGCGGTTGACGATCTTCTGGTAGGGCGAGAGCGCGAAGATACGCGGCGAGGGCCGGTACTTCGAGAGCACACGCGCCGTCGAACCGCTCTCGGTGAAGATGGCGATGGCTGCCAACTCCAGATCGTCTGCCGCATGAGCCGTGCACTCGCAGATGGTCTCGGCGACGGAGAGTCGGCGAGTCTGCGCGTTGTAGCGCGGCGGTGGGTCGAGGCGGATCTGATGCTCGGTCTCGGTGACGATCTTGGCCATCATGGTGATGGCTTCGACCGGATACTTGCCCGCAGCGGTCTCGGCTGAAAGCATCACGGCGTCGGTTCCGTCGTAAATGGCATTGGCCACGTCCGATGCTTCGGCCCGCGTGGGACGCGGGTTTTCGATCATCGACTCCAACATCTGCGTGGCCGTAATGACCGGCTTGCGATACTCCGCTGCACGACGAATGATGTGCTTCTGAATCGCAGGAACCTTCTCCGGCGGAACCTCGACGCCCAGATCTCCACGCGCCACCATGATGACGTCGGCAACTTCGAGGATCGAGTCGAGATGCTCAATCGCCTGCGGCTTCTCTAGCTTGGCAACGATCCATGCGTCGGACTTTGCCGCGTCCAACTGGCGACGGACGTGGCGTACATCGTCGGCGGTACGCACGAACGATACGGCAAACGCGTCTACGTCCTGACCGACCGCGAAGATCAAGTCCTCTTCGTCCTTCTCGGTCAGCGACGGAACCTTGACCGGGATTCCCGGCAGGTTGATTCCCTTGTGCTCGCCCAGCATTCCGCCATTGATGATCTCGCAGACCACGTCCACGCCGGCGATGCGCTCCACGCGCAACTCGATCAGTCCGTCGGAGAGCAGGATGCGCGAACCGCGTTCCAGATTCTCCGCCAATGTCTTGAAGGTGGTGCCAACGATATCGGCTGTGCCGTCAATCTCGCGCGGCGTAATGGTCAACTTTTCACCGGCGACCAACAGCACCGGAGTGTGATCGACCAGGTTTCCGGTACGAATCTTGGGGCCTTGCAGATCGGCCAGAATGCAGATCGGCTTCTGCTCCTCGATAGAAATCTTGCGCACCATGCGGATCAGCTCCGCCTTCTGCTCATGCGAGCCGTGCGAAAAATTCAGTCGAGCCACGTCGAGCCCAGCCCGCACCAGCTTGCGAAACATCTCCGGTGTGCTACAAGCCGGACCAAGGGTTGCGACGATCTTGGCGCGACGGTTGTGTTCCTGACCTGCAAAGCTGTTTGCCCTGCTCGGAATAGCACGCGCTACGTTGTTGATACGATTCGGAGTTTCCATGAATGATTGGGGTTCCTTCTGGGGGGCCTGATTCGATCCGTGGCGGATGACATTTTCGTTTTAGCTACGGTCTGACCTTTTTTGGTTTTTTGACGTCTAATTTTATTTTACTCGTCTCCGGCAAAATTCGCCCAGCACAACAGCGAATCCAAGACGTTGTACGGTTGCAATCGGGTTAAAATCTCCTGTTCCGGAATCGGGAACCCGCCCTATTCAAGACGAAAACTGGCACAATCGGGAACAAATCAGCAGGCTTTGTGCGAGTGGATGTAGGCCAGTCCTCCAATGTCTTATCGGCTGCTGAAGTGGAATTGATGAAGGATTTTCTTGCCAGACGAATAAAAACTTCAGCGTCGCCTCAGACGCCGCTTGCCGCCGAAGTGGGCCTCCATCTGTGCATTGAAGTGGACGTTGAACTCCGCTCCGCACAGCACGCTCAACGAGATAATGTACAGCCAGAGGAGCAGCGCAATGCCCGCGCCCATCGGCCCATAGACCTCCGTGTAGTTGGTGAATCGCGTCACATACCAACCGAAGATGATGGTCGCGGGAAACCACAGCACGGTCGCCATCACGGCTCCGGGAAAGATCTCCCACCACCATCCGCGAGCGGTAGTCTGCGCGGAATTAGACGCTTTGTCCAAAGGTTCGTCCGGCACACCCAGATGAAAGATTAGTGCAATCAGCGCGACGCTTGCACCCAGCGCAACGGTCCAGCGAATTAGCAAGCTGATCACATAGATCGGTAGTTGCAACTGCGGGTCGATGTTGCGGAAGAGCCATCGGGTCGCTTCGTGGCCAAAGACCACCAGCAGGCAGGCAATGACCAGTTGCGCCAGCGACAACGGCACCAGCGCGAAGGATCGCATCCGGCGTTGCCAGAAGCTCCAGCAGTCGTGCGGCAGATGGCGCGCGCGCCGCAGTCCCTCCATCAGTGTCGAGATCACGCTTGACGCGCCCGCAAAGCTTACCACTCCCGCGCCAATCAGCGCGCGCAACGAGTGGGTTTGCTTAGGCGCGTTCTCGAAGACCTCATCCAGCAACGCGCTGACGCTCGCTGGCAACACACGGTCGAAAAACGCAGCAAGCTGGAAGCGCATCGGAGCCGAATCCGGCAGCAGGCCGATGACCGCCGCGGCCACGATCAGCGCCGGAAACAGCGCAATAATCGCCGAGTAGGCGATCGACTGCGCAACGTTCAGGCCGTCGTGCGCCAGCACACTCAACAACGTCCGATGCAACGAGCGCAACAGCACCGCGTACCAGCGCAGAACCCGCTTCCGCCGTGCCCGCCAGACATGCCAGCGCGGAGTCCGCCGTTGAGCCGGGACGACCGACCTTCGCGCAGCTTTCGGTGCACTGCCAGCGTCCGACGGTTGCGCCGTGCGGGATGGATGGGGCTTGTTCAGCTCTTCCACTTCTCCAGAAACGCCGTGACCGAGGCGGGGTTCATGTGACGCATGTCCTCAAACTCGCCCGCCGCCTGCGCGTAGACGACCTTGCCGTCGGCATCCAGAACGGCCAGCGCGGGCACACCCTTGCTGATCGGCACGCCGTACTTCTCCGCTACGCCCAGATTGGCGTCCATGTGCCCGATCCAGACATGCACCAGCACGAAGTGATCGGCCAGCAGACGGTCGTTAGGCGACTGGTGGAAGTAAATGTCCAGCACCTGACAATCGCCGCACCAGTCGCCGCCGAAGTCCAGCAGAACGCGTTTGTGCTGCTGCTTTGCCTGCGCCAGCGCGGCGGCGATCTCCGCCGTCGGATGTGCTGTCTCCGAATAGATATGCTTTTTGGTAAACGCCGGAGCGCTCGGCGTGGGCTGGGACACGGACTGCGCAGCAACCGGTTGTGTCGCGTGTCGGCTGGTCCACAGGAACATCCCCCCCATGCCCAGCAGGCAAACCAACGCCATACCGATCATCGGACCCAAGGTAAGCGGCTCCGCCTTGCGGCGCGGCGCGGGCGTTCTTCGTTTTGAATTGCGGAACAACATCGTTGATTCCTCCACGGGCGCGGGCGACAGGCGTAGCTGTCGTTGACCCGCTTCCATCATGCACGAGGGGCGCCCCGTCGTGCAAAGCCATTCCTTTCGCAAGAGATGCCCCGTCTGGTGTATCCTGAGTGAAAGCGATGATTTTCTCTAAAGATTATGTTGGGTATCTGGCGCGCCAAACGGTAAAGCAACTGGTGGCGGCCAAGGTGATAGCGACGGCCAAGCCGGACGTCGTAAACGAGCGGGTGACGGCTGCCATGATCGAAGAGCTGGCGCTGGAAGACCGCATCAATGACGAAGTTCGCGTTATCCTGGAAGCCTTTCAGGCCGACATGCTGAAGACCGGGGCGAACTATCAGGAGATGTTCAAAAAGGTCAAAAACGAGTTGGCGCGCAAGTATAAGGCGGTGCTATGAGAATCTCCAGCGACAAGCTGAACAAACTCGCCCACACCATCGCCGACACGCTCGCCGAGGTCGACGAGTGCGACTTTCTGGATGATCGCAATACGATCCGTCAGGAGGCCCGCAAGGCCCTAGAAAAACTGCTGACCCAGGAGACCAAGCTCGATGCCAATGCGCGCCAGAAGATCGCGTCGCAGCGCAAGATCATCGTCGAGGGCTCGCAGGAGTGGGACATCCTCTACCGCAAGTACTACAACGACGAGGTCAAGAAGCTCGGGCTGTAGGAGTGGCAATCCGCTCTCCACGCCGTCATCCGGCCTTGTGACCGGCTGTCCAGTTGACCCTCGAACGCAGTGAAGGGGGGAGCAATATTTTCCCGGTGACGGAATCTCCTTCGCAATCTTTGCTCCAAATCGGCGCACAGGTTGAGTCAGGACGAATCCACTGTTATAGTTGAATCTGCGCTGGAGAGAATCGCCTCCTGTCGCCAAGATGGCGTTATGGTGTAACTGGTTAACACGCTGCCCTCTCAAGGCAGAGAGTCCGGGTTCGAGCCCCGGTAACGCTACCAATCCTATTCCCAATCAATACCTGATGTTACGCAGTCCTGACCCGATGCGGAAAAAGCTGCACGGAAATTGGCACTTGATAACAACGATTGCTTTTCACGAGGTCTTTGACCGTGTAAATTTGTGCCATTCCACCCTTGCGGCAAGACAAATGCACCGCAAGGATGGGGCACCCACTGAGGTACCACTTCAAGCGGTCAGGGGGCTAGGCCGTAATTCGAGGCCAGAGCGTCAGGGTTGTTGGTTGAAAAGGGTCCGAAGGTTGTGGCTCGACGGACGGCGGCAGGGTCCTTCGACTGCGCCTCCCGCGATGAGACTGCGGGAGGCACCGCTCAGGATGACAACATCTTGATGAATCAACAATTTACCGCAGAATTGTATGCCGATACAACTTTAGAGTGTTATCGCAACCTAATGAGCCTCCTCTGAGGCATGGAATGGCTTGTGCCGAGTCTCCCTACGGCAACGACGAAATTCGGTGAGATGATTATGCCGTTAGCTCCGGCACACACGCCGTAAGGCCAAAAATCGAGTGGATGCGCGGGTGTGACCCTATAGATCGGGCCTTTAGCCCTCAGTTTTTTCTTCACGAGCCAGCATGGGGCTGCGCCCCATGCTGGTATAGGGCGCGCCGTTGGCGCTTTTCGGTTGTTCCTGAGTAGACTGGATAATCATCTCTTACTATATCGTGGCGGCCCTATATGACTGTAGGGGAATAGTATATCGATGCCACGCCCATATGATTTTGCTTTGCAGGATACCTTGCAGTACACGATAATGCCTACATCGCCTGTGAGCGTCATGTGCTATATTATCTGCAACGCCAGTCTAGTTCCTCGTCGGATGGGAGCGGAGCGTGAAGTTGCCAGCCTACATTGCGGGCTAGCGACTTTTTTCTGGGCTTATTTGCATTCGCGATGGGCGTGGAACTCAACTCACCCAAGTGAGGATAGCGAAGCTATGTCTGAAAGCTGGCATCGGAGCGCGGATTTGGCGAGTAGTCGCGCTACGGACTGCTTTTCGAACGAATCCCAAGTGCCTTCTACATGAGTCCATGCTTGTATCGCAGCCACATCTCTTTGCGCCATGAAAACAATATCGAGCGGGATGCCTGAGCAGGCTGGGTAATCATCTAGCGAAGCTGGCCAACGTAGAATCGCACCCATTTTTGAAGGGAACAGAGGGCTCACATCCGATGGCGCAACAATTTCTGGCGTTTTGGGTTGAATGCTCATAGAATCTTGCCTTCGAAAGGGAGCCGTCCGTATATGAACAACGACTCCGGTGCCCATTCAGGAATGGACGGGTTGTGGTGTGAATAAAGTGTAGCTATTTGTCATTCTGACGATGAATATTGTTATGGGTGGTTATTTCGTAAAGCGAACGGCTAGGATCTGGTCAATAAGCCAAATCTTTCGCAGCACATGGAGATTGGCGAAGGTGGACGTTATTTTGGACAATAGTCAGAGACTGCCGAGTATCTATGCCGGACCTGCTTCAAGTGACCGCTATCGCCATTCATCCCCTCAGAAGGGAGACTCTTCAGGAGTTGAATGCGGTTGGCAAGTTGGACGTGGTTGGCAAGTTGATGGAGCAGGGCTTCAGGCAGTCACTCGGAGTTGAAGATTGGTCGAAGATGAAGATATTGTCACGTACCGGAACACATTTTGCGATAAAATAACTGACCAATGATCAATTGGTAATGAGCAAATAATATTTGAACTGATGGCACTGTGGAAATGAGTTTTTGCAGGGATTTGCAACTTGATTCCAAGGAGAGTTCGTGAAATACATTCAGCCTTATCTTATGCAGGATGAATCTAGTGCCTCTCAGTACTCTGTGGCCGATTTGGAAGACTTTTACTCTCTGGAGAACTCTCCCTCGGCAGGGGCACCGGTGAACAGCCTACAGTATGAGCATGTGAAGCGCGGACTCGATGTTCTCTGCGCGTCGATTATGTTGCTTGTGTTTGCTGCGCCTGGACTGATGATTGCGGCGGCGATCAAGCTGACCTCACGTGGTCCGGTGTTTTACCGGGAAGAGCGGATCGGTCGCGGAGGACGCCCATTTCAGATCTGGAAGTTCCGTTCCATGTGCATGAATGCCGAAGTTTTGGGACGCGCGGTGAACCCGCTTCCGGGGGGCAAAACAGTACATCGGAGGATGCACAAGCACCTTCCCGATTCACGAATTACCGGGATTGGAAGAATCCTGCGCCAGTGGAGCTTGGATGAACTGCCGCAACTGCTGAATGTGCTGCGCGGAGAAATGTCTCTGGTCGGCCCGCGTCCCATTGTTGAGGTGGAGACGGCCTTTTACAAAGATCTGCTTGGTTTCTATCTGAGTGCAAAGCCTGGACTCTCTGGTCTGTGGCAGGTCTCCGGTCGAAGCAATGTGGGATATGAAAGTCGGGTAATGCTGGATGCTATGTATGTCCAGACTTGGAGCCTGCGTGGCGACCTGAAAATCCTTCTTCGGACCATTCCGGTGGTTTTGAGACGGGTCGGTGCACATTAGATCATTTTCGGTAATGGTGTAGACCACCGTGGAGCGAACAAAAGCAGATTCCTCCGCTCCGCTGCGGAATGACAAACAAAGTTTTATGGCCGGAAGAGCCTTGCCGTACAAGCTTGACGTACAAGCGGGTAGAGACTGACAGGTCAGGGAGCTTTGCCGCGTCGCTCAGGGTTTAGGCCGCCTTCATACAGGCGGATAATGGACTCTCCACAGCTTTACGCTGGATACTCGTATCAGATCTAGGGACAATTGGGCGCGGCAGAAACCGTATTATGTAGGAATGAACGAAGATGCTGACTGCGTTTTGTACGGATTGCTAGCGCCTTGTCCGTTCGCAGATGTGAAATGATTTAAATTTGAATTATGTTTCTAAAAGGTCAATGGATGAGCGAAGTAATGTTTGGCAACCATGGGAGTTTCAACTCCACATGGCGTTGGCGCCAAGTTGGCGGTCTGCTGATTACTGTAGTTGCAGGCGTATCGTTTTGCGCCTCCGCCGTGGCGCAGGACGGCAGGGCAGCGACAAGTTGTAGCCCATTGGCAGGCTGTAGCTCAACAATAACGGATCAGGCAACAACCTCTGCCAATGGTCAGTACGGTGATTTACAGACGTCCGATCAGACTGGGACGTCTCCCTACAGTTCTGGTGGCAATATGCAGACGTCTGATCAGACAGGGACATCATCCTACGGTCTTGGTGGCAATGCACAGACGCCCGATCAGTCTGGGACGTCTCCCTACGGCACTGGGGACAATGCACAGACCCCCGATCAGACTGGGACGTCTCCCTATGGTTTTGGTGGTAATGCACAGACGCCCGATCAGACGGGTACGTCTCCCTACGGTACTGGGGACAATACACAGACGCCCGATCAGACGGGTACGTCTCCCTATCCCTACGGTACGGGGGGCAACTCGCAGGCAACGTATCAGACTGCAATGTCCGCAGACCAAATCATCAGCATCTTGAAGCAGCAGCCGGATCTTCTGGCCAACATAAAGGATGAGGTCGCGCAGCAGACGGGAGTGGATCCGAGCACGGTCAGCGATGATGCCATGTACAGCCGCATTCGACAGGACTTCATTCTTCGCACTCAGATAACCAAGCAACTCAATCAGCTTGGCTATAGCACTTACGTAAACCCGCAGAGCACGCGATTCGGCACTGCCACGGGCGCAACTAAGACGAGCAGGCCCTTATCGCCTCCACCGCTTCCGCGGGTGGAATCGGATAAGCCGCGCGAGATTCAGCGGCCTAGTCCCTATCGGGATATG
>Ga0182011_10001492_pt1 | contig 20490 bp, 13 predicted proteins | sample 711E1DmetaG_FD_120481 | JGI IMG/M metagenome (GOLD analysis project Ga0182011, IMG submission 120481) | Permafrost microbial communities from Stordalen Mire, Sweden - 711E1D metaG | ecosystem: Environmental > Terrestrial > Soil > Wetlands > Permafrost | place: Sweden: Stordalen | collected... | reverse complement strand
GCTGATCCCTCTCGGTCTGGGCGCCGAGTTGGCTACCTGTTTCTTCTTCCCGAGGGTGTTCTATGGCCTCGCCGGCGTCGGGGTAGGAGGCATCCTGCTGTATATCGTTTTGGGCTTGCGTACTGGCATGGTGTCCTGGCGGGCAGGTGAGCGGGCGAAGGCTCAAGAACTAATCGCGGGTGGCCACGTGGTGGTCACCGTTAACGGTCTGGTGAGCTGGCCACATGCCGGGGGCCACGCGACACGCCTATTCCAAGAGCTGGAGCAGGAATGGTCCAGCTCGGGTTTGTGCGCCGTCGTCTCGACCACCAAACCTGAGCTGGCCCGGAGATATGAGCGGTACGGATTCATACTCGTACGGGGCTCCAGCCCAGCGGTCCTGTTCCGCTGTTTCTGACCCTACTGAGGCAAAACCCACCAGTGTCCCGCATGCCCCCAGGGGGAACCGGGGGCCCAAAACAGTCTTCACGCAGCCTGGACAAAAAGCCCCGCGTGATCAGCAGTGTTGTCGGACGGGCCCACTACGGTAAACCCGAGTAGACCTGAGACGACTGAAAGGTATAAAGACCATGGCAAAAGATGGGATCTCCTTCGCCGGTACCCCCGACCTGATCGAATGGCTCGAAGGCCGCGCAGCCCGCAGCATGACCTCAAACAGCGCCGGGATGCGGGCCAAGGCCGAGCTCGGCCTGTGGCGGTCTGTCCTGAGGGTCGAACTCCAGCGACAACACTGGACCCTCGCTGAGATGGGTCTGCTCGCCGACGTACACAACGGTGTCATCATCTCCGACGGCGTTAGGCTCGGTTCGGGGATGATCGCGATGGGTGTCATCGACTCCATCCATGAGTACCCGGGCAGTTACGGGGAGAAGCACGAGGTGGATGAGGACGCGATCAAGGAGAAGGTGCTCGACCTGGGCCCGGCCGCCGATAATGCTCTGGCCGATGCGATCGCACGGTGGTGGGCCACCAACGCAGACCACACACCCGAGGGCTGGGCGAGCGTCGGGATCTACGTCCGCGCCGAAACCCTCGACTGGGGTGAACCCGTCGCGTCCGCGAGGTTCCCTCAGCCGTGAGCCGCTCCCCGGCTCGCGACATGGCGTCGTGTCGCGGGCCTAGCTGCCCACGCAAGCCAGTCGCGGATGGGTTCTGTTTGCGGCACTACAAAACTGCATCGGTCGTCGCGAACGGAGCCAAGCGCACGATCCTGAGCTGATGTTCCCTCGACCCCAGTACGCTGATCTCGTGGCCAAAGGCGGAGCGGGCTTCTATCGCGGCAAGCACTACACCGAGTACGTAGACGAGGTGACAGAGCTGCACAGCGCAGGTCATGACGACGAGGCACTGGCTTTGCTCGACGGACTCATGACCGCGGTGGAAGAGGAGAGCCGCGCGAAACACTGGGCCGCTCCACCTGCGTACTACGACCAAGCCGCGACAATCTACCGAAAGCGCAAAAACTACGCTGCGGAGATCGCCGTCTGTCAGCGCTACGCCAAGAACAATCACGCCAGTAACGGCGCGACGTTCGACGACCGAATCCGCAAGGCCCGAACGCTGCTCGCCGCGCAATCCGCGGCAACCGCCGCTGCTGGTGCCCCAAATGCTTGCCCGCACTGCGGGAAAGTCCTGGATGCGGCCCCCAAGACATCTCGAGCTTGCCCCGACTGCGGCCACAAGATTGTGGTCCGCAAGTCCGGAGGGCTGGTGCAGCTGCTCACGCCGGAACAGGACGTGGCTCGCACGCAGGCTGCGGCGATTGCTAAGTCCAACGAGAAGATCAGCCAGCGAGCGAACCAACTGGGATTCTCGGACGCGCAAATGACCGCAGAACGCAAGCGTCTCACAGCCCAGTTCGGAGCCCAGGCAAGTCTGGGTGACACGTTCTGGTCACTGGCGAACGCCCGGGCACTTTCCGCAGAGACAGCCGGCAAGTGGAACCAGGCTGCAGCAGCGCTTCGGTCGATGGCCGCTCACGCGGCAAGCGAAAGCGGAACGGTGCGGCTCGACTTGGTCTCTCGCGCGGTGGGCCTCGAGATGCGTGGCATCACGTTGTCGAACCCGCCAGGCACTGTCATGCAGACCGGCGGATGTAAGTGCGACCCGTGTCGGACACACACCCAGGACCGGTTCACCCTCGCCGAGGCGCAAGCCGTAGCACCGGTACCGCACACAGACTGCGCGACGCCGCCGTGCGCATGTCACGTATACCCGCCACCCCCTGTTCGGCAGGCCAACGGCTCGTGGCAAGCGGAAAGAGCCCCATCGGCCACAACGGAACGACACGGGTTCCTGAAAAGCGTGTTTGGCCGATCGGACCACCGGTGATGACTGTTGAAGAACATCCGCGGCGTTGCTTTGCACAAATGGGCTGCGCCGCTGATGCACCACTACTCGGGGCACAAGGAACACCGGCTGGGCTCGATCTACCCGTGACGGGCGTGGCCGGATGAGCGATCTCCCCGCCCCGCCTCTCCGTTCGGTGCTCGACCCGCGCATCAGCCTCGCGACCGCGCTGCAAGCGCAGCCAGGCGTCTACGCACTGCTGCTTGGCTCCGGGACATCGACTGGCGCCGGCGTTCCCACCGGCTGGGGTGTCGTCACCGAACTTGTGCGAAAGGCAGCAGCAGCAGCCAAGGACGATGTTCCTGGCGACCTCGACCCAGAGTCCTGGTGGGCCGAGAACGCTGGCGGACAGCCCCTCGGCTACTCCGCACTACTGTCCGCGCTGGCGCCGACGCCAGCCGCACGGCGGGCGCTGCTCGCAGGCTTCTTCGAACCGTCAGATGACGACCGGGAACAGGGTCGCAGGGTGCCCGGTCCGGCACACCAAGCGATCGCCGCCCTCGTAGCACGAGGTTCGGTACGGGTGATCGTCACAACGAACTTCGACAGGCTCATCGAGCAGGCGCTAGAGGCAGTCGGGATCATGCCCCAGGTGATCGCCACCCCGAGCGCCGTAGCAGGGATGGAACCTCTCACCCACGCTCGCTGCACCATCATCAAGCTTCATGGCGACTACGCGACTCTTGACCAGTTGAACACGGTCGAGGAGCTCAGCACCTACTCCGACGAGATGACGGGCCTCATCGACCGTGTCCTCGATGAGTACGGCGTCATCGTCAACGGGTGGTCCGGTGACTGGGACGGTGCTCTCGTGCGCGCGCTCGAGGGAACCCGGTCACGCAGGTACCCGCTGTACTGGTCGGCCTACTCGAACATCGGCGCCGCTGCGAGCCACCTCATCGCACAGCACCACGCGCAGATCATCGCGGGCGTGACGGCCGACCAGTTCTTCCCCGACATTGTCAGTCGCCTCGACGCGATCGACGCACTCGCTGACCCGCCACCCACCCTGGCAATGGCAATCTCACTCCTCAAACGCGCACTCCCAGACCCCGTGAGGCACATCGAACTTCGCGACCTCATCGACGCCCAGATTGGGCGGATCCAGGACGCCCTCGCCGAACGGCCGCAGACGCCACCCGCCAGTGACCCCCAGACGCTCCAGGATGCACATGACTCGTTGCGGCGCGCATCTGACACGTTGCTCCACCTCCTGGCCCATGGCATCTACCTCGATCGAGACCAGCAGCACACCGACCTCTGGGTCCGGACCGTGGAGCAGCTCATGCGGGCGCGCCGGACCCCTGGTGGGACCTACGTCCAGTGGTGGAACAACCTGCAGCACTACCCCGCGCTGCTCGCGTTGCGCGTCGGTGTGTCCGTCGCCGTCGCCGCCAAGCATGAAAACGTCGCCATCCAGTTGCTCCACGAGCCAACATGGCGACCCCCGTTCAACCCGGACAGCCCGAAGATCGCGCTCGATGCGCTCAACGAGTACGACGTTCTCGACCCCGCGTTCATCAACCAGTTCCCCCGCTGGGACGGCAAAGTGTCTGCCTATCCGCTAAGCCATCTCCTGAAGGACACGCTCAGGTCGATTCTGCTTCCGCTCTTGGGTGACGACGATTCGTATGTTCGGACCTTTCACAGGGCCGAGTACCGGATCGCGCTCGCCCATAAGCTCGCGCCGAAAGCGGTTGGTGGGTTCCCATGCTTGGCTTCCGGCGAGTTCATCAGCGAGAACCAGTGGTACAGCCAAGGCCGACTCATCTGGGAGGACGACTTCCGGAAGTCGGGCGACCGCGAGGCCTGGGGTTGGACACCGGTCGAAGACGAGACGACGGACGGTTTCAGCAAGAAATTGACTGCTCTGACTGAGGAACTGAAGCACAATCGACAATTGGTCAGGCAGTGAAGTGCTTGTAGCGGTGCTGTCCCAACCCCAATGGATGTCCGCGCCGAGCTAGACGGGGTACGGCCAAGATAGGGCCATGGGCCGATCGTGAGGGACGAGGACGGCGCACGAGGAACACCGGAACGAAAAGTCACGGTAAAGACCATGCCGATAGTTGGTACGCGTGGTTTGCGACATCTCCAACCCACCCAGACCCATTGCGCACGAACCTGCCAGGCCTCCCCGACTGGTGAGCTCGCGTATTCAACTGTCGTCAGTTCTCTGCGGGGTCCAGCCGGGGAGGCCTCGTTGGCAATCCACTCTGGGCCTCAACGGGCACGGGCGTGACACGTCGGAGAGACTGGCGGTCACTACGGTCATCGAGCGCTGGAATGGCCAAACCGCTTCCAGAGAAGGAATTGGTCCTGAGGCAAAGGTTGAGGCTTGCGGCGCACCAGCACCCCGATCCCGATACCGTCGGGTGAGTCTCGCTTAACCGGGGACGGGCCAGTGACTGGAGGCAGCGGGTCGAATGACGGATAACACACCGCCAACCAGCGCGGACCATGGTGAGACCGAGTCCTCCATGGAGCAATCATCAATCTTGGATGTCGTCTGTCAAGGAGCAACCCTGCAGGGCTTGGTCGGCCCGGAACCGGTCCTGATCATGGTCGCAACCCGGTTGACCGACGATTCGGTGAGTGTGGTCTACAGGACGGAAGCCGGAACCCTCGGTGAGCGGATCGTATTTGCTACTGACCTGCCGAACATTCGAGCGATCGAGGCGGGCGCGGCGTTCTCGTTTGACGGCGACCCGGCGGCGTTCAAGCTGGCTGCTGAAGCACGCCGGATGGTGCTATCGCATCTTTTCGATCCACAAGCCGCCCTGGGGACCTCGGATGTGGACCCGTTGCCGCACCAGCTGCGTGCCGTGTACGAGGAAATGCTGCCTCGGCATCCTCTGCGGTTCATCCTCGCGGACGACCCCGGCGCTGGTAAGACGATCATGGCGGGACTGTTGATCAAGGAGTTGATCATGCGGGGGGATGCCGCCGATGTCCTTGTCGTCGCCCCCGGGTCGCTGGTGGACCAGTGGTCTGACGAGATGACCGAGAAATTTGGCCTGACCTTCCAGATACTCACCAAGGACCTGATCGATCAGGGCGGGAATCCTTTCGCACGGGGTGGTTTGTGGCTTGCCCGTCTGGACGTCCTCGCGCGCGACAGCGACGGGATTCTGGACAAGGCGTGTGACGTTGACTGGGATCTGGTCATCTTCGACGAGGCGCACAAAATGTCTGCGTCGGTGTTCGGATCCGAGGTGAAGAAGACCAAGCGATACCAAATGGGTGAACGTCTGGGCAAGGCCCGGAATGTCCTGCTGATGACGGCGACTCCGCACTCGGGCAAGGAGGAGCAGTTCCAGTTGTTCCTCGCCCTGCTGGACGCGGACCGCTTCGAGGGGGTCGTCCGGGAAGGGACCCGGCGGGTGGACGTGTCCGACATGATGCGCCGCCTGGTGAAAGAAGAACTCCTCCGGTTCGACGGGACCAGGTTGTTCCCAGAACGGCTGTCGTACACGGTGCAGTACCCGCTGTCAGACCCGGAGAAGGCTCTGTATGTCGCGGTCACCGACTATGTGCGCGACCAGATGAACTTGGCGGACCGGCTTCAGGATAAGGACAACAGGAAAAGGATCGCGGTCGGATTTGCCCTCACCACTCTGCAACGTCGGTTGGCGTCCAGCCCTGCCGCGATTGCCCGGTCCCTGGAGCGCCGCTTGGACCGGCTTCAGTCCGAACTACGCGAAGCCCGCTTAGGGATCGGCAGACCACGAACTGTCGACCTCGCGGCGCTCGATGATGACATCGACCTTGATGACCTGACCGACGAGGAGCGTGAGGCGCTGGAAGACCAGGCCGTCTCGACTGCAACAGCCGCCGCGACCATGGGCGAGATGGAAACCGAGATCGCATCGCTGACGAGGTTGGTGGAACAGGCAAGGGCGATCAGGAACTCCCCGTCGTACTCCAAATGGGACCGACTCAAGGAGACCCTCGATGACGCTGACCAGATGCGAGACGCTTCCGGTGCCCGCCGCAAGGTGATCATCTTCAGCGAGCACCGTGACACTCTGGATGACCTGGTGGCCCGCCTGCGGAACCATCTGGGCCGTGACGACGCTGTTGTCACCATTCACGGTGGAGTTCGTCATGAGGACCGCCGCAAGGTCCAGGAGACGTTCAAGACCGACGACCGGTGTATCTTCCTCGTTGCCACCGATGCAGCGGGGGAGGGCGTCAACCTTCAGAACGCACACCTGCTGATCAACTATGACCTTCCATGGAACCCCAACCGGATCGAGCAAAGGTTCGGTCGTGTCCACCGCATTGGGCAGCGCGAGGTTTGCCACATGTGGTCCCTGGTCGCCAAAGACACCCGCGAAGGTGATGTGTACTCCCGTCTCCTGCAGAAGCTGGAGCAGCAGCGCTCTTCCCTGGGCGGGCGGATTTATGACGTTCTCGGGCAGGTCTTTGACGGGAACTCGTTGCGCGATCTCATGATCAGCGCAATCCGGTATGGCGACTCCCCTGAATCACAGGCCCGGTTGTTCGAGATTGTGGACGCGCACGTCGGGGACGGGATCGATGAAGTGCTCTCCGAAGAGCAACTTGTTCCCACAATGCTCACCGGCAGCGAAATCGAGGAGGTGCGCCGCGAGATGGATCGCGCTGAAGCCGCCCGGCTCCAACCGCACCACGTCGAAGCGTTCTTCGTCTCCGCTTACAAGGACCTCGGTGGCACCCTTCGCACCCGGGAGCAGCACCGGTTCGAGATCAGGTCCGTACCCGCAGCGATCAAGGACCGGGACCGGCTCATCGGTCGGGGCGCACCTGTGGTCAACACCTACTCACGGATCACGTTCGACCGGCCCCACATCCGTGTCGCGGGTCACACAGCTGACGCCACCCTTATGTATCCCGGCCATCCCCTCATGGCCGCGATGCTTTCCCTCATCGGGGACCGACACAACAACGCACTCCGGCACGGCACCGTTCTCACAGATCACCACGACCCCTCATTGGACCCTTACGTCGTATGCCTACTCGAACACGACGTCACTGATGGGCGCGTCGACCAGAGCGGTCACCCCCAAGTCATCTCCAGGCGTGTCCAGTACGTGCGTATCGACCCCGACGGCACGATCACACCACTTACGCAAACCCCGATCCCTAACCTCGAACCCCCAACTGAGGCGGAGCGGAACTCGGCTGCGACGATCCTGAAGCAGCCGTGGTGCCAGGCGTCCGACCTCGACCAACGAACCATTCGGTATGCGTCTGTCACCGTCGCGCGCAACCATGTTGAAGAGGTCACCGCACGCACCCACGCGCGCATCGACAAGACCGGCCATCTGGTTCGGGAACGACTCCAGCATGAGATCAACTACTGGGACCGGCGTGCCGCCGAGATCAGGGAGAACGAACGGGTCGGTCGCTCCAGTCGCCTCCCCGCTGATCAAGCGCAGGCCCGGGCCGAAGCGCTCGCTCGCCGCCTGGACCAGCGCATGCGCGAACTCGCGCTAGAGCGGGCGATCGCCGCCGCACCACCACGAGTCACAGGTGCGTGCCTCGTGGTCCCGCAAGGATGGATCGATGCCCTCATCGACCCCGAAGCCGCTGCCGCCCATGCCCGGGAAACAACCCGGATCGAACGGATCGCCGTTGACGCGGTCCTGGTGATAGAACACCGTCTTGACCACCACCCGACGGAGATGGCCCACAACAACCCGGGATACGACATCGAGTCCGAAACCGCTGACGGTCTGGACTTCATTGAAGTTAAGGGTCGAGTCGAAGGCGGTGACACGTTCGTCCTGACGCGGCAAGAAGCAGTGACAGCGCTCAACAAGGGCAACCACAGCGTCCTTGCCCTCGTCCGTGTCCACCTCGACGACACCACTACGGTCCGATACGTGCGACACCCCCTCGACGAGCCGATACAACCCTGGCAGACAGCGATCGACGCCGACTGGGACTACTTCTGGAGCCGAGGAACCGAGATGAGTGAAGCGTGACCCCGGTTGAATATCCGAAGAAACTCATCGAAGTTGCCCTGCCGCTTTTGGAGATTAACGCTGCCTGCAAGGCGGACAAGAATCGCAAGACCGGCACCATTCGCAACCTGCACAAGTGGTTCGCTCCCATGCCGCTCCCAGCCTGGCGGGCGCTCCTTTTTGCGGCGCTGGTTGACGATCCTCGCGATGACGAGAAGCGTGCCTACCTACTAGACGTCATCAAGCGACTCGTAGTAAGCGGTGCAGACCTGCCCGATAACGACATCATTGATGAGGCGCGAAAGATCATCAGGAAGCAGTTCCCAGACGGGGTGCCTACGGTGATGGATCCGTTCTGCGGCGGCGGTTCGACTCTTATCGAAACGCAACGTCTCGGACTCCCCGCCTATGGCTCGGACCTTAACCCTGTTCCGGTGCTGATCACCCGAACCCTCATTGAATTGCTCCCGAAGGTCTACGGGCAACAACCCCTACATCCTGAACTTGCGGTAGCACCGAAGGGAATGGCACGGCGCGGTGGCGTCACGGTTGACGCGGATGTCTTGTTCACTGCATCCGGCAAGGCCAAGTCCTATGGCGAATACGACGGCCTCAGCTGCGACGTGACTTACTACGCCGAACAGATCCGCGACCAAGCCTGGGCGCAACTCAAGGACCATTATCCTTCTCAGCCGGGGGAAACCCCGATCGCCTGGCTGTGGGCGCGGACCGCCATCTGTCCCAACCCCGCCTGTGGGATCGAAACCGTTCTCACCACGTCATGGTGGCTGTCAAAGAAGAAGGGCGACCTAGCCTGGATACAACCCCGAGTCGAAGGGGGTGTCGTCCACCTGGATGTGGTGGCCGGTCGGCGACAAGGTGGACCCCCTGAGTCCCCCAAGGTTGGGAGGGGTGCATCGTTCGCATGTCTCGGTTGTGGCTCGGTTGTGGACGAGGGATCAGTTATCGACCAGGGCTTGCGAGGGGAACTGGGACTTCGTATGACCTGCGTTGCTGTTGAGCGAAACCGCAAGCGCACGTATCGGCAGCCGACGACCGAGGATGTCTTGATCTGCGACACAATACCCAGCGTCGAGGACTTCCCAGAGATCAGGTTGCCGGACAATCCTCGCTGGTTTTCTAGCCCCCGATTCGGCTTCGTTACGCAGAGGGATATCTACACGCCCCGACAGTTGCTGACGCTCACAACAGTGGCGGACCTCGTGGCCGAGACTCATGACTCCATAGTCAGCGACGGTGGGACCAAGAGGTGGGCTGATGCAGTCACGACCCTGCTGGGATTGGCTCTTGGGCGTCTCGCAATGATCAACTCGACGCAGGCGCGTGCCACCACGCAGAACGACGGCACCACGACCCGATTCAATGCTGCATTTGCGCGCAACGACTTGCCGATGAATTGGGACTTCGCCGAAGTCAATCCGATGGGTGAGACCGGCACCTGGTTGGGATCCTTGTCGACAATCCTTCACGCTCTCGATTTCGCTGTACATGGTGAGGGAGTGGCTGTCAGGGCGGACGCGCGCACGGCCATCGCGCCCTCTCCATGTCTCGTGGCGGCGGACCCACCCTATTTCAATGCGATCGGTTACGCGGACCTCTCCGATTACTTCTATGTCTGGCATCGTCGTGCACTGCAGAAAGTGCACCCGGATCTCTACCGAACAATTGCCGCTCCCAAGGTGGGGGAGTTGACGGCCATTCCCTCTCACCACGGGAACGACAAGTGGGCTGCTCGCGAATACTTCATCAACGGGTTTACCGAGACGTTCAGGAACCTGCAGAAATCAATGGGTACGGGGCTGCCCCTGCTGGTTGTGTATGCGTCGAAAGAGCAGAAAGGAGGTAGGGAAGAGGAAACTCGATGGTCGTCAATCCTTACGGCCATGGTGGACGCCGATTTGGAGATAACGGGCACTTGGCCGATTCACGGCACTTCGGTTGCTCGGTTGATCGGCCAGGGTACGAATGCAGTCGCTGCGTATGTGGTCATGGTATGTCGACCCCGATCAACCACTGCGGGTACGTGTTCTCTTGCCGATTTCAACCGGGCACTGCGCCGCGAGTTGAAGCCAGCCGTTCACGCCCTGCAGTCCGCAGGGATCCTGCCGGTGGACTTGGCGCAGGCTGCGATGGGTCCAGGTATGCAGATCTTCACTCGCTACCGCGAAGTCGTGGATCAGTCCGGTGGACGGGTCCCCGTAGAGCAGGCTCTCCGCTTGATCAACGAGGCCTTGGGCGAGGTGTTGGATGAACAAGAAGGGGAGTTGGATCCAGATTCCCGGTTCGCAGTGGCGTGGTGGGACAAGCACGGTTGGGAGTATGCACCCTTCGGTGAGGCGGACCAGTTGGCTCGCCCTCAGGGCATCTCTGTGGATGGGTTGATTCGCGCCGGGGTGGCGACCTATCCGAAGCCGGGGTTCGTGGGTCTGCTCGGTTCCGCTCCTATGGACCGGCATTGGAAGCCGTCAACAGATAGCCACCCCACCGCATGGGAAGCCGTTCACCACCTGGCGGACCGGCTCATCGACGGTGGCGGGGCGATGGAAGCAGGGCATCTGATGGGTGAGTTGAGCGTGTTTCGTGATCCGGCGCAGGCGTTGGTTTACCGCCTGCATGACATCGCCGCGAAGAAGGCTCGGACGAAGGATCAGGAGCGGTACAACGCCCTGATCGGTAGTTGGTCGGATCTATTGGCAATCGCGGCTAGCGAGAAAGACGGGTTGTTCTGATGGCGGCGTTGTCGAACAAAGAACGGGCCGGACGGGTGCTGGATCTAGTGACGGCTGGCCTGGGTCCGTGGATGGTTGATCTGTTGACCCGCAAGTATGGGGAGACGTGGCAGATCCAGGTCCGGGCTGCTGCCGGTGTGCAGCCGCGAGACTTCACCGACAAGGTGGACGACCCTTCATACCTGTTCTGGGTGTTTGACAGGCAGTGGGTGACGCTGTTCAAGAACCACTGCGCGTATGAGGAGAAGCGGTGCGTTTCAGCGATGTGGGATGCGCGGAAGGAGTGGGCGCATGGGGGGAAGTTCACTGATGAGCAGGCCGAGCGGGTCCTGTCGGATGGTGAGCACCTGCTGCGAGCCATCGGAGCGGTACCGCAGGCAGATTCGGTTGAGGAACTTCGCCGGGACCTGCGGCGGGTCAGGTTCGAGAAGGATCAGAAGCAGTTTCAGGCTGCAGCAGAGAAGGGACTGTCGGTCCGGCTGGACACTGCCGGGCTTCCAGCGTGGCGTGACGTGGTCGAGCCGCATGACGATGTCGCGCAGGGCACGTTCCAGCTGGCGCAGTTCGCCGCCGATCTCCGTCAGGTGGCTCAAGGTGTCGCTCGTCCGGAGTATGGCGACCCGGTCCAGTTCTTCGACCGCACCTACATCACCAGAGGCCTGAAATACCTGCTCTCACAGACACTGCAGCGGGTGAACGGGATCGGCGGAGAGCCCGTCCTCGACCTTATGACGACGTTCGGTGGGGGGAAGACCCACTCGGAGATCGCCGTCTACCACCTCGCGGGAGGAACATCGGTGGACTCCCTCCTCGGGATGCGTGAGATTTGCGACGAGATTGGAGTCGCGGGCATGCCGGCCGGAGTGAACCGGGCCGTGATCGTTGGCAACGACTTCTCCGTGCTCGGGATGACAAAGCCGGACGGTACGGTCATCAATACCCTTTGGGGCGAACTTGCCTACCAGCTAGGCGGCAAGGACGGCTACGCGACGTTCGCGCGCTACGACGTCAACGGCACCCCACCGCCCACGTCCGACATTGCATCGCTTCTGGCGGCGTACTCGCCGTGCGTGATCCTGATTGATGAGTGGGTCGCGTACCTGCGACAGTTGTACTCCCATGGGACTGACGAGGCATACGCGGCGGGCACCTTTGATGCGCATCAAACATTCGCCCAGTCGCTGACCGAGGCCATGAAATCTGTAGACACGGCGATGCTCGTGGTGTCGCTGCCCGCGTCCGACTCGGTGCGCGACATGGGTGGCGAAGGCTTCGAAGACAGCCACGAAATCGGTGGCACTGCTGGCCTTGAGGCCCTGCGGAGCCTGCGGTCTGTCATCCACAGGGTGGAGACTCCATGGCAGCCCGCCACGGTCGACGAGTCCTACGAAATCGTTCGGCGACGAATCTTCAAACCGCTTACAGGAGGAGCCGCTGGGGGACGAGACCTTGTCGTCTCGAAGTTCATGGACTTCTACCAGCGGAACGCGAACATCGTCCCGAGCGAGGTGCAACAGCCGCAGTACCGGGACGTGATGAAGGCCGCGTACCCGATCCACCCGGAGATGTTCAACCGGCTCTACCAGGACTGGTCCACGCTGGAACGCTTCCAACGGACTCGGGGTGTTCTGCGGTTGATGGCCACGGTCGTGCATGCGTTGTGGGTTCGCGGGGACCAGTCCGCAATGATCATGCCCGCGACGATCCCGCTCGACGACACCAAAGTGTTCGAGGAGATCACTAGTCATCTGGATGACCCGTGGAAGCCGGTGGTCGACGCTGACATCGCTGGGCCGGGATCGACTGCCGACACGATCGACCGAGACATCCCGCTGCTGGGCAAGTCGATGGCCGCAAAACGTGTCGCCAGGTGCGTGTTCCTCAGCACTGCACCCATGGTGAACAGGAACGCACGCGCGGGTGAGTCCGGCCCAATTCCGGGGGTCGAGCAGAAGCGGGTCGTCCTGGGAGCTACCTACCCAGGTGATAACCCTGCCCATGTCACAGACGCTCTGCGGCAACTTGCTGACCGTGGCGCGTACATGAACCGGGACCAAGACCGTTACTGGCTATCCCTACAGCAGACCGTTTCCCGGATCGTGCAGGACCGTGCCGACGGTTACGACGTGTCCGAAGTTCATGCCGAACTCACTAGGACCATCCGCGAAGAGACAGACCGGGGTGTATTCGAGCGCGTGCATCGGATCCCGGCAGGGACCGGTGACGTGGATGACGAACCCACCGTCGCACTTGTCATCTTCGGTCTTGACCGACCCCACTCACGCAAGGTGAACTCCGTTGCAGCAGCCACTGCCCGCGAGTTTCTCGAGCGGCGCGGCACCCAACCCCGCATTCACAAGAACTCCTTGGTCTTCCTAGCCCCTGACGTGGACCGAGTCGACACTCTCGACTCAGTCATCCGCCGCAAGTTGGCATGGGGGTCTGTCAAGGACTCCGCGAAGGGACTCAACCTCGACCAGCACAACATCTCCGTTGTCGAGAACCGATTCACTCAAGCCACGCAGGCTGTCGCAGACACAATCCGGGAGACCTACCGGTGGATCATCAACCCGCACCAAGAGCCCGGCGCCAGCGACTTCGAACTCGAAACGATCATCATGAACGGCGACGGAACTCTCGCGGGGCGGGTCACGAAGAAGGCTGATGCCAGCGAGTTCGTTCTGCGTGTCTACACCCCGTCTCTCCTGCGGCAGCAGATCGACCGGCTGCATCTTTGGGACAAGCAACCACATGTCCAGGTCGACACGTTCAGCGGGTACTTCACTCAGTACCTGTACATGCCGCGCGTCCGTAATCACGAGGTGGTTCGCACCGCGATCGGCCATCTCATCGATGTGCTCCTGCCTGAACAGGACGGGTTCGCGTATGCCGACAGCCGGGCCGATGACGGTCGGTACCGTGGTCTGGTTCTGCATGACAACCCGACGTCGGTGAGCAACTCTGGGCTGGTTGTGGACCCGAAGGTGGCACAGCAGCAGATCGACTCCGAGAGGCAAGAGAGGGAAAGTGCCGGTGGGGAAACCGATGGTGGGTCGGACAGAACGGACAGTAGTTCGGGAGCCAAGAAAGGAGGCGGCTTCCCCCCAAGGAAAGGTTTCGTGCCGCCCACCCAGCCAAAGGTCACGCAGTTCCACGGCACCAAGACAATCGACCCAACCCGTGCAGTACGGGACATCAGCCAGATCAGCGACGAGATCCTCGCACTCTTCACCGTCAACGACGTTCCGGTCCAACTCACCGTCGATATCGAGAGCAGTGCGATGGAGCGGCTCACCACCGACCAAATCACTGCGTTGAAAGAGAACCTCAGCACCCTCGGCTTCACTGACTGGAGCGTTGAGTGAATCTGAACGATTCGCGTGATAGAGCCGAATCTTCAAGCGAGCCACGACCAGATCGCCAGATGACCTGGTCCCGGATCCGGAGTTGATGAAGGCATTCACCAAGTTGGCGCACCGCGAGGTCTACAAGAAGGTAAAAAAACGACCTCGAGGTGCGGCGTGAGCGGCGGGGAAATCGTCTGGTAGCTGCACCGCACTTCCGTCGGTGCTCGCAAGCGAACGGTGGCAACGCCTGACAGATTTCTGCATCACTCTTCGTGACGAACGCCAGCATGGTCATGTCTCATCCGTCAGCACGTGAATCCGCTCTTGGAGATCATCTGCTTCGGGCGCTGCGATGCCGTGATAGGACGCCAACAGACCCCAGGTCTGTATGAACGTGAGTAGCACGTTGCGTACGAGTAGTCGCGGGTAGTTCAGGGTTGCGAGTTTGAAGTTGAGTTCTCGGGGCGGGTCTTCACCCCCAGCTGGCTTGAACGCTTCCGGATCGATCATCTCCACCACGACCCGCATCGTTGGGTGGGTGGCAGCCGAGAGGTAGTCATACAGGGCGCCGGCGTTCCAATGCTCGTGGCTCGCTTGCGAGAGCGCCTCGACCGATTCTCGGAGACGCGGGAGCTGCTGGCCGCGGATCGCTTTCAGGTCATGGTTATCGCCATAGGTCAACTCGCTCGTATAGAAACGCCGGATGAGTTCGATCTTGCGCAACTCATGGTGATTCTGACCGTAGCGCGAGGTTTCCCGCTCATGCCCCAGCGACATTGCCAGCCGCTTCGTCTGCGCCAAATCATCAATTCTGCTCAGGTAGATCCGAGCCGCCCGGTCCCTGAGCTCCAGCCCGGGGTCGAAGAGCCACGTGATGCGCCCGCATGTCTCCATCACAGAGCGGGCAATCGGGGCGACCGGAAAGATGACCTCGAACGCACGCACCAAGGTGCGAATGCCGCGTAGGTGCTGAGCGCATGCCGCGAGGTAGACGACGGCACTGGTCGTCGCGTACTTAATATCGGCGTCGTCCCAGTTGACGGCCGGTCCGAACTTGCGCTTCATGCCGGCGCGTTCCAGCGCCCGCGGGCTTCCGTGTACTTCTGTCCAGTGGGTCCGCTCATTGAACGCCCAAAAACCATCGAGCGTCTGGTCAATACCAGACGCGAGTTCCGTGAGGACTGCTTGGCCTTCAGCGTCGATCCGGATCCGGGATTCAGACATCAATCAGCCTCTCATCCCTCTGCAACGCTCTCTCCTGAGACATGTCTGTAGCCGTCCAGGTCTCGGCACTTCGATCACCACCGGCCCGTCCACCACCTATGCCGGTGACTTTGGCTCGGTCGGTGGGGCCACCAAAACTAGCGACAGCGACCAACCCCCGCCCCTCCCGGAGTCTATTTCGAGCGCATGGGCCTAACCTCAGGATGCTGTGCATCCTTCATCATGGCAGCGGTCCCTGTCGCTTCGGCGAGCTGCTGCTCGATGTCGGCATCCTCCGTGTTGTCGATGCCCGAAGTCGACTGCGAGGATCGACGGGTGTCCATTGCCGCGCTCAGCATCTCCATCGTCGCGATCCTCGTCGCCGGCGTGGCGGCCTACTACACATGGAGGCAGTCGCGAGCGGCTGACGTGACGGCCGCCAACGATTCCAGCCGACGCCATGACGAGCTCACGCCTCGGTTCTCCGCAAGTCTGGTGTCGCTGTGGGGCTCGGATCGGCTCTGCACACTTCGTCTCCAGTTGGAGGGGCCGCAGCCGCTGTCAGTGGTGAGCGTTCGTCTGCTGGACGCACCACGCGGGATGCAGTTCACCTCCGAGCAGGCCGGCGTCGTGGCAGATGTACCCGCTCCTGTACTGAATGCGTCCGTCCCGCAAGACGGGATCGCCCTGCACCCCTACGCGCACAGCGACTGGCAGTTCGAGATCACGGACACGAACTACTACCCGGTCGACGGCCTGAAACTGTTGGTGGACGCCAACGCAGGGGAACAGCAGTGGCAAGTGCGCGTACCAGTCTCTCCTCCGGACGACTGGATCAAGATCTGGCAGCCGTAAGTACGAGTCGAGCTGCCAGGGGATCGACCCAGGAAGGTCAAGAACGAGACCAGCAGAGCGACAAGCCCGGACCTGCGCCAGGGACGGATCCACTGCGGGACGACGGCCACGACGAAACACCTTGGCCCGATGGTCTGCTCCGTGCCAGTGCCCCGCATGACGCGCATGGGTAAACCCGCGTCAGCATCTTGCTACCTCGGGCTTTGTTCGTCTGCTGGAGTCCTTATTGTTTGTCCAATGGGCGGCCTACGAACTCCATCGAGTCACCCCAGGCCTTCCTGACCTTGTGGGACTCGGGATCGCGGTACCACGCCTCGCCCCACTGCCGCGATCCCAATTCCCAGGTGACCTCCTTGCCGACTACATAGTCACTCCTTGTTGTCGGCAAGATTCGGTATGACGTGGAGGAAGTGCCCGGACTCAACGTCTGAAGTATCAGTCCCTTGACATCCGGGATTGCCTTGGTGGCACTTGGGTCCGCAAATATTTCTACGTCTGGGTATGCCACCACGTTCCGCTCGCGCGGAATGGCCATGACTGCTCGAAGGAGCGGAATCCCTGCATCCAAAGCTCTGAGCACCTCGTCATCTGACGCAACTCGGACGCCGTGCACGATTTCGTTTCGGACTGTAGAGAAGAGCGATAGGGCACTTGCCGCACTCTGAGTTAGAACGCCCAGGTCCACCAGCCGGGCGATGCCAAGCCGGAGAGAGCGAGACGACTGAGGGGTCCCCCAACCGGTCGCAAGGAGAAGTCGGCGAACTGCTCTTTCAAGTTCCGCGCTTAGCAGTATGAGTCCGACGCGCGGCGATCTAGAGGCCTCGTTCAGGACTTCATCGATGATTTCGTCGGTTGGCGCCTCTTGGACTGGCAAGAATTCGCGAGTGTGGTCCTGCTCTGAAGCTCGCGTAACGGGACTCGAACCGGCGAGCTTGTCCTGATGCGGTCCACCCGCCGTGTTCTCTGACGCCTTCTCAAGTTGGTCCTCCTCGGCCTGCTCGGTTTGCTTCTGCAGGCGGTCGAGGTTCTCACGGAAGTTCAAGCCTCCGCCGCCGGGGAGGGTGGCTGACTTGAGTAGCGGTACCAAGATCACGACGATGAGTACGCCCAGCAGGCCCACCGTCGTGCCGTCAACCAAAAACCCGTTTGGCACCAAGCCGTGAAGGATGATGAGCGCTGAAATGAAGACGACCAGGTAGATACGCGCAGGTGTCACGCGGTCCAACCCACTTGAGAGCCCGGCCATCACCGCCGTCGGAAGCTTCTTCATGGCGACATCATGCCGCCTTGACCCAGCTGATGAGCGACGTCGGCATCCCCGTGTCCCTCCTGCCGCTGGCCTGTGGACTTCGCCGGCTGGTGGCGGCGTTCTGTGGTCGCTCTGTGTCGCTAGTTCCCGATGACGAGGATGCTTGCGGCGGTTTCGATGACGTCTTCGGTGACTGCGTGACGGCGTTCACCCGGCGCTCCGTCATTCAGGATCGAGCGCCGACCTGCATGTCCGGGAACGAAGGTTCGCGATACACCAAGACCGCGAAGACATCGCCGCACCCACGATCTGTAACGCAACGCGTGTCCGCGCCTATGTCACGCTCTCGGGGATTTGCGTTGCGGTCTGGGGGTGAACATCGGCTACGTGTCGACCCGGGATCAGAACCACGACGCCCAGCTCAACGCCCTGACCGCGGCCGGCTGCGATCAGATTTTCGTCGACAAAGCCTCCGGCAAGTTGGCCCATCGGCCCGGGCCGGTGATCATCTGGATCTGCTTGGCCGCTCCCTGGAGCACCTGATCGCCTTGTCCAAGGACCTGCAGGAGCACAAGGTCGCAGCCAGGCTCCAGGGTCTATGACATAGCGGTTGGCTTGGGCGCCGCGTCGGTGGCGCCCTTCATCGCGTGGTGCGCAGGTACTGGTAGACGGTCTCGCGGCTGATGCTGAACTCACGGGCCAGGGTTGACTTCGCGGCACCCGCGTCGGCCCGCTGGCGTAGTTCGGTCACCTGTTCCTCACTGAGGGACCTCCTGCGGCCGCGGTATGCGCCGCGTTTCTTGGCCAGCTCGATCCCTTCGCGTTGCCGTTCGCGGATCAGGGCACGTTCGAACTCCGCGAACGCACCCATCACCGACAGCAGTAACGTCGCCATCGCGGTGTCGTCACCGGTGAAGGTCAGCTGTTCGGTGAGGAACTGGACTCGGACGCCTTTGGCGGTCAGCTCTCGCACGATCCTGCGGAGGTCCTCGAGGTTGCGTGCCAGCCGGTCCATGGAGTGCACGATGACGGTGTCGCCGTCCCGGACGAAGCCGAGCATCGCCTCGAGCTGTGGCCGGTCGGTGTCCTTGCCAGAGACGGTGTCGGTGAACGTCCGCTGGACGGTGATGCCGTCGAGTTGCCGGTCGACCCTCTGGTCGAGGCTACTTACCCGCTGGTAGGCGACTCTCTGTCCAGTGATCGTGTCCCCTAACCCCGAAGTGTCAGGTTGAAATCTAAGACCCTTTGAATCACCTGTCAATAAATTGTCCAGACGACTCTAACCTGACGGTTTCCGGGTGGTCACCTGACGTCTGGTTGGGGTATACCCCAACCAGACAGACCGAACGCCCATCCACTGCTTAAACGACCCGGAGTGCCTCACGGGGGGCAGGTTGAGCCGAACGGGTCCAGTCGCCGTGAGATTCCGTTACGGAAGAGTCGACACCTGATGAAGGAACAGAGCGGCTTTTTTAACCGTTCAGCGTGTTATTGTGAACACAGCCACGGGAGAGAGGAAAGATCATGATCAAAACGTTGCCCCAGCCGATCGTCGAATGGACGACGGTCCTCGAATCCTCCGAGCCACTCAAAGACGCCTCCCGCGCCCGGTATCGAACCCTCCTCAAGCACGGAGTTGCCTCCAACGGACTGACCGTCGCCGTACGCGGAAAGGGCCGCCTCGCTGGGAAGCGCACCTTCCACAGCGTCCTCGCCGCCCTGGCCATCCGAGCTGAGAAAGCTGGAGACACCACCGGCGCCGCCTACCTGAGCAACGAAGCGTCGCGACTGGAAGGGCACTACGCAATCCTGCTTACTGACTTCCTCGCCCGCCACACAACCGAGGACCTACCTGATGCGGACTTTTACGCTCGTCTGGTGAAAGACACCAGCGAAGCACTCCGGCAATGGGGACGGCTGCCCGATCTTGTGTTCGCCTCAGGACTACTCGCCGAAACCGACCAAGACTCGGCGCACATCGAAGCAGTGACACGCGACGGTAAGGCGATCGAGCTTCTTCTGCCGCGCCTGCTCACCGAAGAACGGGGCATTACCGCGGGTGACCCGGTGCTGGTCTTCCGACGCTTTGTCGGCCACGCCGCCGTGGTCGACGTCCTGCCCGCTCTAACTGTCAAAGAAACGGAATCGGGGGAGATCGAAATGACCTGGCCCGAAGCCACAGAGTCACAGCCAACCGAAGCACAGGTCGCCAAGCGATACGAAGAGGGACCTGCCGCGCTTCTTACTGATTTCGACCTGGAACGCTTGGTCGACGCCGCTCGCGGAAAACCGGCCCGCAGGATCAAGATCCTTGCCTAAAACGGCTTGGGTAGATGCCGATAAGAACCACCGCCCGCTTTTTGCGAGCTTCACTTGCACCATCCCACGGCCACGCACAGCGCACGGGCGCACTCTGGCGCACCCGAAGCCCTGGGAGTACGAGGTCCAGGCGTACATCCGCCAGCTCAAACCGCCGGTACAACGTGACGTCACCCTCTTGGGCCTAATTGACGGTGCCCTCGGTTCCGTGGCGCAATTCGTCTATCAGATGCACCCAGAGATGCCGGTGGCTCTTATTAGAGTGGCGGCCGTCTCTGTTGAGTACCGCGGGCAAGGCGGGCAACTCGCCGATGCCACCATGGAAGCACTCCTTAGCCGCGTCGCGACCGACCTTGATGCGCATGGGCGCGGTCAGGCGCTTGTGGTCGCGCGCGTGAACCTTTCAAACACGCCAAGTCAGGCGCTGATGACGCGACACGGCTTCATGCCCGATGGGGGAAGAACCG
>Ga0182011_10001491_pt1 | contig 20498 bp, 19 predicted proteins | sample 711E1DmetaG_FD_120481 | JGI IMG/M metagenome (GOLD analysis project Ga0182011, IMG submission 120481) | Permafrost microbial communities from Stordalen Mire, Sweden - 711E1D metaG | ecosystem: Environmental > Terrestrial > Soil > Wetlands > Permafrost | place: Sweden: Stordalen | collected... | reverse complement strand
TTTTTACGGCGGTCATATCTTCCTCCTTCAGTAAAGTGTTTTGGGCAAAAACATCTTAACCGAAGAGAAGACTGACTGCCATCTTTTCATTACCAACTGTAGGGGAAGTCCCTAACTTTTACAGATCAGATTACAGAGGAGTGTCAAAGAGTTTTAAACGACTCAAATGATCCACCTTCAATCTTCGTAAGAAGTGGTGAGGTTGTCAGACTTCGTGCTGATGAGCATGACCGCCCCATAATTGAATCCATGAGTGATGCAATGTTGAGAGGAGTGCTAGCGGGGGTGGCCGATTTCGTGAAATATTCAAAAGGCATGAAATATATATCTCCACCTCTCGACGTTGTTAAGAATATCTTGAGCATGGGTACATGGAATTTTCCGGCATTAGAGGGGATTGTTGAGGCACCGATCTTAAGAGCAGACGGTACGGTGTTGGATCAGGAAGGCTATGATAAGGCAACCAGAACGTATTACATTCCTGCCCCAAATTTGAAAGTACCGGCAATCCCCAAGGAACCAACAAAAAAAGAATTCAAAAAAGCTCTTAATTTAATAGAGGAAATATTTGTAGATTATCCTTTCACAGATGACATTAGCAAGGCAAATACTTACGCATTGTTGCTTACTCCGCTCATTAGAGCAATATTTAATGGCTTAGCTCCTATGGCTGTGATCGATGCTCCCGATAGGGGGACCGGAAAAAGTATGTTAGCCGATATTGTTGCATTAATCGCTACAGGCAGAACTGCGTCATTAATGACGGCACCAACTGAGGAGGCAGAATGGCGAAAAAAAATAACGAGTACTCTTCTTGAAGGGGCTAAAACGATTCTGATCGATAATGTAACACGGCCTGTTCATTCGGATAGTTTAGCCACTGTACTAACATCTTCTTTTTGGGAAGACAGAGTTCTCGGTCAGAATAAGAATGTTCGTATCAAACATACGGCTACTTGGATTATTACCGGTAATAATATCAAAATAAGCGGTGACTTACCACGACGTTGCTATTGGATACGCATTGATGCCAAAACGACTCAGCCATGGAAACGTGATGGGTTTAAGCATAAGAATTTACCGAAATGGGTCTCAAAAAAGCGAGGGAAAATCCTAGCTGCTTTGCTCACAATTGTCAGAGCTTGGTTGGTTGCTGGAGCGCCAAAGGCTAAGGTGAAATCTTTAGGAAGTTATGATGAATGGGTGAAGATAGTTGGAGGAATTCTCAAATTTGCTGGTATTTCTGGATTCTTAGAAAATATTGACGCCTTCTATGAACGGACTGATGATGAATCCTTGCAATGGGAGGATTTTTTAATGGGCGTAAGGAGACATTATGGAAAGCATTCTTTTACTACTAAGGTATTACATAACAGGCTAAAAGAAGATGACAACCTTAGGGGTTGTCTCCCGGATTCCCTTAGCGACGCTTTTGATAACCCTAAAAAAAGCTTTGAGCGTGTCTTAGGAAAAGCCTTAGCTCAGAAAGAGGATGTTCATCATGGCAAGCGTCAAATCCGTATCAAAAGAGCGGGAATGGATGGGCATGCAGTACGTTGGAAGGTAGTCAGGAAAAAACTGGCAAACTCAAAGTAGTTACGTAATAAAATGAGTTTGATGAGTTTGTTTTCTTATTTGAAACATAAAAATAAACACACTTAAAGTGTGTAATATTATGTATTTGCTTTTGATATAACTCATCAAACTCATTTATATATTATGCATCAAGGAATCCGGATGTTCTTTTCCCTTAAGTCGAGGCCTGCACCCTCTTTAGAATCTCACATAGAGCGAACTGTGTTTATTTTCTTCTTGACAATAGAACGATTGTTCTATACAGACTGAAGTCATGAAAGATAAACGCACCATTCAGAGCGTTGCCGTAATTATGGCCGCCTTCTTTCGTGACCATCGACGGATGCCTTCCTATGCTGAGATGATCAATCTCTTTGGCGTGAAATCAAAGAGCGTCGTCCATTTCTGGATCAATAAACTCATAAAGAAAGGCGTCATTGAAAAGGATGAAACCGGTCATCTGAGAATCACCAAGATTGCCTTTGGTATTCCCATGCTTGGCTCTATACAAGCAGGCTTTCCCTCCCCCGCCGAAGAAGAGCTGAGAGATGTCATTTCCCTGGATGAATATCTGATTACACGACCGGATGCCTCCTTCCTTTTGAAAGTCACCGGGGATTCCATGACCGGGGAAGGCATCAGGGAAGGGGACCTGGTCATCGTCGAGAAAGGGAGAGAACCTAAGAATGGCGATATCGTCATCGCCGAAGTGGATGGCGAATGGACAATGAAGTATTTCACCCGGAAAGGAAAGACAATCGTTCTGGAAGCCGCCAATCCAAAATATCCGCCCATTAAACCCAGATCGGAACTCCGTCTGGGCGGTGTCGTCACCGCCGTCATCCGTAAATACCATCAGTAGGGTCTTCTACCGTGAGTGACATCCTGTTCAGTCTCCATTCCTGGCCGCAGGCGATTCTTCATATCGACGGGGATGCCTTCTTTACCTCCTGTGAGGAGGCCATCCACCCCGAACTCAGAGGAAAACCGATTATTGCCGGCGGGGAACGGGGGATTGTCGCCTGTGCCAGCTATGCCGCTAAAGCGATGGGGGTGAAGCGGGGCGTCCCTCTCCATGAGGCAAAAGAGAAATGTCCTAATCTGATTATCCTTCCCTCGGACTATGAGACCTACAGCCTCTTCTCAAGGCGGATGTTCAACGTCATGCGGAGGTTCACGCCGCAAGTGGAGGAATACTCCATTGATGAAGCCTTTGCCGATATTACGGGGATGCGAAGGGCGCTCCGGGCCTCCTATGAGACCATTGCCTTAAACATGAAAGCCGAGATTGCCAGAGAGTTGGGTATTACCGTTTCCGTAGGTCTGAGCCTCACCAAGGTGCTGGCCAAGGTCGCCTCCAAGCATCGGAAGCCGGACGGGTTCACACCCATTCCCGGCAGGATGATCGCAAAGTATCTCGAACACCTCCCTGTGGAGAAGATCTGGGGTATTGGCCATGCCACGACAAACTATCTCAACAAGATGGGGGTCAGAACCGCCCTGGAGTTTGCCCGGCTCCCGGAATACACCGTCAGAAAGCGTTTCACCAAGCCCGGTATAGAAACCTGGCGGGAACTCCGGGGGGAGGCGGTGTATTCCGTCAATCCGGAAGAAAAGAGCACCTATGCCTCTATCAGCAAGACCAAGACCTTTTCACCCCCAAGCAGCGATGCGGACTATCTGTTTGCCCATCTGATGAGGAATCTGGAGTCGGCCTGTCTCAAGGCCAGAGGTTATCACCTGGCGGCAAAACGGATCGTGGCCTTCCTGAAGAGAAACGACTTCAGCTATACCGGTTGTGAAATCAAGCTGAACCGGCCTTCCGTTTATCCCATGGAACTATCCCCTGAGTTGCGCCACATCTTTGTCGATATCTACCGGGCACAGGATCTATATAGAGCCACGGGGATTGTCCTCATGGAGCTGACCAAAGATGCAAATATCCAGTATACCCTTTTTGAAGATACCCTGAAGGCGGAGAGGGTTCATGACATCTACAGGGTCATGGATGAAGTGAGCGAGAAATACGGCAAGCACAGCCTTCATCTGGGTGCATCCCATCTTATCGAGGTATTCGGGAGGGGGAAACGGGGAGAGCCGACGGCAAGAGAGAAAACATGCTTTTCTGGGGAAACAAAGCGCAGGCACCTCAGTATTCCGATCCTGCACGTGAAGGTGTAGATAGAAAAACTTAACACAGCTCAGTCATGTTTACTTCACAGACCCTATGTGAATGGAAAATTGCAGGTCTTTACCGTGATTCCGAAGTGACAAAAAATCGGTGTGGGTCCACTTTAGTAAATTCCAAAAAGTGAATTTGACTTCCGGAGTATTTTCATATCCGCTTTATATCAGTTATTTTATCCATGAATTTGCCTCCGCAAATCAAATTTCCCGTGCTAACACCGACACCACTTTTTCTGGCGTCAAAAGTCGCTAAGGATTGCCCCCGGGATGGCAACGATTGTCCCCGGGAACGCAAGGATTTTGACCCTTTTCAAATTGCTTCAAAAATAATGGATTCAAAACAGGCGTGGCTTTTTCATGATATATAAAATCCGGCTTATTTATGCCGTTTAAGCCATCCTGATAGTATAAACCAGGGTTTTTGAATCCTTATTTTGACCTGTTGATTCCAGGCTTGATTGATCATCCTGATACTTGGAAACGTATCCCCGGAATTTTAACATGTCTCCCGGATAACCGATTTTTTCCAATATATCCTCATAGAAAATTACACCGCCGTTGTCATCGTCAACATTCATATCTTCTTCCGTGGGGGGAAAATACTTGTGGCAATCTCGCCATATCCCGCTTATTTGTATCTTCTCCAATATCCCATCACAGCGGATTCGTCTCATGACTTCAGGGGTGGTATCAGGATTTTCAAGAGCTGGATCACCATAGTTATCTAACCTGCCAAAACCATGATAAAGGATGTTCATTTTCAGATATTCGTCGGTTTTCTTAAGCCAGTTGAAATGAAACACATTAAATCCGGGTAATATCTCAATCAGGTAATGGTAACGATCATTGTCTTGGTCTAAATCCCCCTCTTTGTCGTCATCGTCATGTTCATATTTGTTAATGGCCATGAACGTAAACTCATAAAGATCATAGAGAATATGCTTGAGGAAACGTTCTTTCGTGTCACTAACCGAGTATTTATAGATATCAATGCACGGATAAAACGAAAGATGGTCGCCAATACGGTGTTCTCCACCTTTCTTGCGGAGTCTGAAACCTAACACTCCGTCATTAAAGCATAATGTTCCTAAATTCTTCGTCAAATCCTTTGTAGACATGGTATTTTCCTCCTACTGACGTTTTTTAGTGGTATGACTTTAATTCAGAAAGTTACAATTTTGAGTGTTTGTATAAAACAGCAAATTCGTGTGCTGTCTCCTGAACCATGGATTTCGCTTGATTAGACGGTGATTTGAGCCTGAAATGGCTGTTTTGAGGGTGGGATATAATGTGACACCTGGATTTTTAGGATGTTTTTACGATGCTACAGTTTCTTGATCTGTTTAAATAAATCAATGCTACTAATCTCAAAATTCCAGTGAGATAGAAGGACCGATTTATTCAACTCAATCCAAGCAGCAATTTGTTTGTAATATTCAGAGTCCAAGCCTTCACCAAAAATATCATAAGGTTCATTCTTATAAAAAATATCGACTGCGGCAGGAATATCTATACAGCCGGGTTTTAACGATGCAATAATTCTGGGTTCTTTATTGCCTGAACATTTTTCCTCTACAAAAATGCTTACTGGTAGCCCTGTGTACTTTGGGTCTAAGCGGGTAAAATGAAACATATCAATCTTATTCCTGTTTTCCAATGTGCTTCTCCCTTCTTTTTCTATAAAGTCCGCTTCCTTAATAGTAGCATAATGAACAGATGATCTGAAGCTCGCTCCCATTGATGATAACGACATTATTCCCCAGGTTATGATTAAAGGTAACAAGGTGCCCACAATCGAGGAGATATTTACCGTTGGTAAGTAACTCCTTCAAAGATGAACAGTCTTGGTAATGATTCTTGCCATTTTCCAGCAGTTGAAATTTGCTTCTTTCCGTCGTTTTTTTTCCACGGTCTTTCCTCCTGTATTTCCAGTGATGCCCCGGCTTTTTCGTTCATCAATCGACATCGACATACTCCATAACGACTCTGAGAAGGTTGTTGTAGTCACCAGAGGTCGCCTTCTCCATAAACTCTTTAGCTTCTTGCCCCATGCCTTCTTTTAACAGGGCCTTTCTGACCGTTCCGATGATAAAGAAAGCGTTTCCATCACGACCGATCAGTTTCACTTTGGGCTTTTGCTTTTTCATAATAATCCTCCATAAAATATCTCTGTGAGATATGATTCGTTGGTTTGATGGTCTGAGACTGGACTTATTTCTTGTATAGAAAGAAGGTATCTTTTGTATTGATCAGGTATGGTTTTTTCTTGGTCGGTTTCTTGGTAATGCATCGTGAGGTATTAATGGTTGTCATAGAGCAAGAATCAAACAGCGTTATCCGCTTCATAGTCATGGACCTGATTACCGTCCAATGATCCCAATCCCTGCGCTCAACGCAGACGATTACTGATCTCTTCCCATCCTGGTCAAAATGCTCCCTCAGTTCCTTGAAGTAATGATGGACGGGAACATCTCTGGTCTTGTAAAAAGGCCTCTCCACAGCAATCCCATAATCAACCAGAACCACCTTCTTCAAAATGCTCCAGATGTCGCTTTCATTAACGCCTCCCGTGCTTACCTTGCCCAAGCTTTTCCTTTTCTCCACATGCCTCATACACTTGCCGAATAGTTTTATGGCTTCCTCCTCTTGTATATCCTTCACAACCAATCGGGTGGCATTGATGACACTGTAGATTCCGCAAAGGCCATCAAGATAACCCTGTTCATACGGTAAGAAGTTCATAAGCCTTCCTTTCATAGGTTCCTGATTCTTTTAATTTCCAAAGCTTTTTTCACAGTCCAAACTTCCTCAGTTTCGCAGTCGATCTCCAGCCATCCCTTGATCTTTATATCCTTGAGCTCCCCTAAAGAAATGTATCCCCATTCAGCACAGTCATGGTCATCATTCAGAATGGCGTATCCCCAAAAGAGATCTTCGCCATCGTATTCGGCAATGTACCAGTCGCAACCGCCGATAAAGAAATGCAGATAGATCAACTTGTCTTTCAGTGGCACGTTCTCTGTTTCATAAAGTCTTGGAATTCGATCAAGCCGCTCTTTCGATGGTTCGTTCCACATGTTTATTCACCTCCTTTCCCAAAATGAAATTTAGAACCCTTTCGACATCATCAATAACTTTCAAACACGCCGATACCGGTTTGAGCCCGGCGCTGTCAGCATAACTTTCAATGTATCGGTAGGTGTTTCCCAAGTTGTTATTGGGTTGCTTTCCGATTAAATGACATAGCGCCTGGGCAGACAGTTCTGCGATAATCTCCTGATCCCATCTTTGCCCCGGCTTCAATTTTCCGATGCTCATTTCGTAAGCGGCGTGAGACAGCTCATGGAAAAAGACAATTTCTTCGGGTGTAGCAATGACAATTTCCTTTACATCTGAGAGATAAACTCCCAGAAACTTCGGGCAAGGTGACATCGTTGAAACGGTAATGCCCCATTCTTTCGCTCTCTCCAGTAACGGCAAATCCGGCAAGGGGATTTCCTTTTCATAATCCAAAGGCTCCCCTTCCGTATCTTCAACTCCAAAAACCGGTTTGGCCATGAAGCCTCTCAGTGCCTCCTCCTCTTCATCAGAATGGACTCTCCTTTTCACGAAGTAGGGCACCAAAATGTAGATGGCCTTCGATCCCCGTTTTACCGACCGTCCGACACGGTTCCATTGCCGAATGCCCCTGGCATCGTCAGTTCCTGACAGGAACATGATCATCCTGTTAATGTATGACCATCTATCGGAAGGAGTCCCTTTGAACGGAAACATCGAATAGACAATGGCCTTGGGAACATCACCCGTCTTGAACTTCTCCAAAATACCTTGAAGCACCTTTTGAACTTTTGTAACTTTTTCACTCATTTGAATATCTCCTTTCTCTTTTTAATGGTTCTGCGGGCGCACCTATCCCGCCTTGATGAACTCTGCTGAAAATTAAGCTGTAAGAGGATTAGAATTGAGACTGCTTCGACGTTATTTCAAAATGGCATTGGCAAGGTTCTGGTTCATTTCGGGGAGGACATCGGCATAAAGGGAAGTCATTGCAATACTGGCATGGCCGAGTTGCTTTTGTACAAAACGCAGATTCTTTGTTTTTGCTAAAAGTAACGTCGCATAGGTATGTCGTGAACTGTGAATCGAGTAATAATTAGGAAGTCCTGCCTTTTCTATGGCCTTCTTGAAGCTTATTTCCAATGCGGTGGTGGTGTAGTGATTTCCACCCCTGCCGGCAAACAATGGTGCATCACAACCGGTAGACTCCCCCCATTGATTCTTGATCTCGATATAGTTCTGCAAATGAATAACGATTTCGGCATCAAGATAGACATCTCTTTTTCTTCCCCGTTTTCCACACTGGACGATGAGGTAGTTATCTTTACCGGAAAGATGTAAATCATTGATTTTCAGGGATGCGATTTCACTGACCCTCAAACCAGAGTTCAAAGCCAAGTGAATCAGCATGTATCTGGAAATCCAAGTTCTCCTTTGCTCTGAATAATCAGCTCTTGCCTTTCTCTTGCAGCATCGCAAAAGCTTGTTCCTTTCTTTGACGGATAAAAACTTATCTCTCGTGATCATATAGTTATTCATACTGGCTCCTCCCTTTTACGGTTTGATGTACTTTCTAAAATGAGTATCCCGTGATCTATTCTTGTTGCTGATGTGATACGTGACAAGAGTTATATATCGTGAGAATTGAACAGAAGCATCTATTTGCCATGCACTTATTATTCATATTTAACTTCGTTAATTATATCATAAAATCGATCGTTTGTCAAGCATAATTATTTGATATTATTACGTATATATCGTTTTTACCGTTGAATGATATGGTGAAAAATCAACACAAAAAAACCCCGCCATTATGGCAGGGTTGAAAAGAGCATGGAGCTTTATAAAAGGTTATATCATCCAGTTTGCATTATGTGACTTTTTCATACCGTCCAGCTGTAAACTATTTTATGGATATCTTCCTGTAAGTGAGCATATAGCAATTTTGGTGGGCATGCTTGCTTTCAAACGATAATCCTTATTGGCTGACATCTTTATTTGACTACTCTCATTATTAAATGTACGTTTCACAGTAATTATTTAGATATGGGAGTGTTATATGCTTGACAATCCTTTGCCCTCTATCCTGAATAGCGATGAAGTCAAAAAAGATATTGAGAAACATTTCGCTGATCAGGTCAAGTTATTTCGGGATTTGACCGCCTATGGTACAAATTTGATTATTCGTGCATTCGACTCAAGTAAAAAAGACCTGTCTGATATTGTCGTTTGTGGCGTACTTCTAAAACACATAGTTGCTATGCTCGATGCAGTTGAAATTCTTCTCACAAATGGGATGGTAATTGCAGCTTTTCTTTCTTCTCGATCAGCTTTCGAAGCTTCGATTTACTTGGACTGGATTTTATTCAGCGATAAAGAAAAAAAAGCAAAGTGTTATATTGTGGCTAATCTTCGAAATGGACAGCAGTGGGCTTCTAGGGCAATTGAAGGAACAACGGAAGCGCAGGCATTTAATGAAACTGTCAAAAGTTTGAATCTGAATTTACATGAATTAGACCCAAATCTTGCAAGTGATGCCCGACTTCATCTTGCAGAAATAAAACGGATTCTCGCACAGCCAAACTTTTCTGAGGTTAATGCTGATTTTGATAGGGTAAAGGGCACAAAAATATATGACCCAGAGTGGTACAAGGTAGTTGGAGCAAAATCGATTCGAAATGTAGCTAAGTCTGTGGGACGATTGCCGGAGTATGAGCTATTTTATACAAAAGGGTCAAAAATATCCCATGCGGCCTCTTACAATGATCATATTCGATTCAACAAAGGGAAAATCTCTTTTAAAACCATACGTAATCTTGAAAACGTGGATCAATTAGTCAGATTTGCGGCAGGTACAGCGATTATTTCATTTAGAAATATCATTGGATATTATCGTGCTTCGGAACTTGATTCATTCAAAATAAAATACTCAACAGAATGGCGTAAAGCCTGGCTGTCAGTGAGGAGTGTTGAGTATAAAACTTAAATTCTTTTGAATGACATTATTAAATTGTCGATATAAACCAGAATTAAGATGATAGCCAAACTATCGGAAAAAGCGAAGTTCGGATATTAATTATTAGATTTAAGGAATGGCCATGGCGTTAGAAGACGGTGATGACAATATACGGCGATTATACAAATACCGACCTGACAACGAGCACACTCTAGATATTCTGCGAAATAATGAATTTTATTTTTCATTTGTTGAAGAATTTAACGATCCCTTTGATTGCAGAGTAAGTGTTGTATTGCCTACTAACAAGGAGCAATGGGAGACTCACGCAAAGGAACACCACATCGATGAGGACCTTGCTGGATCAGCCATAAAATGGCTTGAGGTAATAAATTTCGATACTGAAATAATCATGCAGCAATATGAGAAGTCGAATTTTCATACAATTACGTTATATTGTCTGAGTGAAATAAGTGATAATATTCTTATGTGGAGTCATTACGCAAACTCACACCGTGGCATCTGCATAGGATTCGAAACAATGATAGATCAAAATTCATTATGCATAAAAACTGATGACGCAACATTAAACCATCACATAAATCCTGTTTATCATAGGACCTTGCTAGCTGACAAAGTAAAGTATCAAAGCAAACGCCCAGAGCCATACGATTTTCTTTTCAGTGACCACCATCATCTCTATGAATTTTTCAACACCAAAAGTATAGACTGGCGATATGAAAAAGAACGACGAATTACAATGCCATATAGAGATGTAAACAAACGAATGATTCGATATGAAAAATCAGCTTTGAAAGAAGTGATTTTTGGATGTAAAACAAGTGATGAGTTTAAACAGCAGGTCATGAAATTGATCAAAGATGAATATTCATCGAAGAACTATAATGTATATATTTTACAATGCAGTATTGATAGGTACGAATATCGTCTTAACATAAATGAACTAAAGTGAATAAATAATTTACATATACAATAATAATATAAGATCATTCCACCGGATCGCTTACGCCCCGGCAGATTTTTTCGTTGTACCTTTCAAATCGTAATTCACAACATCAAAAATTTCAAAGTTGTTTGTTAGTAGGTGTAAAGCTCACCTATATTATCTTAAAAATACTGGTTTTTCATAAATATTGATTCTGTGAATTAGCACCTACACCTGCTCGGAGGAAATGTTCATAAAAGCTGAGGACGAAAGAAAGTAACGGCTAAGAACTGACCAATCTGGGAGGATTTTCGGCCCGGCCTACCTTTCTGGTTATATCAGGTCAGATCACTGCTCCTCGAGACATAAGAGACATACACCGTCTTCAGCATCAATGACATTGCTTTTGCAATTTTTGTTTGCACAGCTTTTTCTCATCACCTTACGATCGACACCACACAAGTAACAATGCAAATTTGTTGATGTTGGATGGCTTGGATCGAGCTGAGCAAGTTTTGGACTTTCAGAATAGTTGCTACAATTGATGTTACAGTCTGAGCAATGGTATCTTCTCTTTCTTAGATCAATACCGAAGTATTTTTTAAATTTTGCTTTATCTATAAGATCAACAAGGAAGAGAATTCCAGTCGCAAGATTACCTTCAACGTGTTCAGTAGACCCAAAAGCAATAGAATTAGGTTGATTAACTAAGTAGTTGCGACGTTTATTAATCCAGCTACATGGCTCGGCAAGATTATGAATTACTTCGAGTATGGTAAGCATTATCTCTTTTGGGTTTGTGCGGAATTTCTTGTCAACAGAGTGCATAATTCTATTTCGAACCCTGCGCAGGTTTTCGTAGATTTCAATAAAGCTGTCGTCAAGCCGCTTACATGCTACTGTATTAAATACTCTTATTAAATCTTGAGCATCAATAGTTCTGAAATCAACGAAGGGAATATCCGCTTTATCACAACCTCTTGGCCAATTCTTTGGATCACCAGAAATGAGTAAATACGGGCTAACTTCAACAATTTTTCCTTTAAGAAGTAATTCAGTTGCTTGTTGCACAAGTGCAAGTGACGTAATTAAAGGCTTTTGTGCCGACGCCCAAAACTCATCACTTACCTCATGGTCGGTTTCCCAATCCGCAATATCTGCTTCATCCAATGTCAGAAGGATCTCTTGCACAGAGTTCCATGCAAGATTTAAGTAAATTATTCCTGATGATTCAAAATCATCAAATGTAGGGATGTCAATAATCATTGTCGTTCAGTATCCTTGTGCGACCCTTTATTGATCAGAAAACGCTGTTTCTACAAAAATAAACAATCTCAAACGAATAAAACATAAAGGATCTATTGAAGTGGAGCATTAATGCCATTATTAAAGTGATGGCACCTCCAGCACCAGATCGCACATCACCTGCAACACTTAGCCCCGTTTATTTATATCTGCCACTAAATCTGGAATCGATGTTGAATGAAACGATTTATCTCTACGCCATTCTGAACCATTGCAGGATTTTTGAACGTATATACCTTTTCTTTCGGCACACACCCTAAATGAAGTTGAACCACGCAAGACGGGGACCGCTTCCTCTACAACCCAATCTGGAATATTTGATCGCAGATTATTTAAATGAACATGAAAAGCGGAGGCAGTTGGAAAGCGCTTAAACGCCTCAACATGTGTAGCTTTACGGATTACACGCTTTAGGTTATCCGGAACCCAAGGTGGTAAAGAGGAAATATCGATTATTTTACCTTTTCTTATCTTTGCTTTTAGGCATTGATCAGCAAATATGGACTTGTCAGCGTTTGTCACCAATTCGTTGTAACTTCTTTGTTCTGACTTGCTAAGCCAGGAAATTTCATCATAAGGAAGGTTGCCGCCAAGTAGCTGATATAAGACTATTCCACATTGATAGATGTCGCTTGCAAATCCGTAAGAATTCGTTTCAACGGATTCCGGCGGTCTATAGAGCACTGCATGGCTGGAGGCAGGAATTGAGCTCATGCCTTCCGGCATATACTTTATCGAACCAAAGTCACCGATGATTGATTGCTCTTCATCTCCGATGTATATATTAGCTGGCTTGAGGTCCCGATGCAAAAACCTTTGCTCGTGAAGAGCGCCAACGCCAATTAATAACTGACACGTAAGATCAATTGCCTTCAAGTTGCCCAGCTCAGTGCGTTCTATGACATCGTCCATGTCACCTTTAGAGCAATATGGAGTTACGAAATAAGCCCAGTTGCCGTCTAGTAGGCCGGCGCTTTGCACAGAAAGTACATGAGGTGAATTAATGCTGGCCAATGTATTTGGCTCAACATGGTACCTCTCTTTCCCGCCCCAATAGTAAAACTTTACCGCAATTTGGGTACTCAATATACGGTTTGTCCCGAAGAAGAGATAACCGTTGCCACCTTTAGTTACCTCACGGCTGAATCTGATGTCTCGTGAAAGCAACTTTAGCTGCTCCTTGATTTCGCCTGGAGCAGAAACGTTATCGATAAGGAGCGTACTCATGGACTAACTTGGCGAATATGAAGGCTTGCAGCCAGAAATGCGTCCTCCTGGTATCTTCTTAATTCATCAGGGATTACAAATGGATTACGTTTATTGGCAGCTGCAATTCCTTGTCCAGAAACGAACACAACTTCCGCAATTCCATTTAGCTGAATCAGCGCCTCAAGCTTGAATGACACCGCACCACCGGCCATTTGACCTTTCTTCGCACGCTTCTTCAATACAATAGTATTAATATGGTTGTTCCGAACAAAGTTCAAAAAAGAGTCGAAAAAAGACCTGATCGCAGTAGATGATTCATCGTTTCCAATGTTTATTTTTCGTGGCTCGATATTGACGAAAGTAACTTCGCCTTCAGCTTCTTCTAAAACTGTTAGAATGGCATCTGAAGATTTGATCTCAATTCCGCAAATCCTTGTCGTCATATTATGATTCCAAGTTGAGAACCTAAAATATATATGTAATTCACTTATATTTATGGACTTGTTATCACGACTTGCTTTAGAAATCTACAGTAACAATGAAAAATGTTCACATCATGAGTTCAGGAAGCAAAAAAATTCTAACAGCAAAAAGTCATCTTTAAGAAAATATGCATTATCTTAAAAATACTGTTTTTGGGGATGAATTTGACGACATCATAAAAATATTAGTTACTTAAAGCCTTGGTTGGAGCCTTTTAAAACGCTATCGTATAACAATCAATATATGTTCTGCTACAATTAGTAACATGCCCCCAACAACATTTATAAGCACGTGACCGTTCACTGCCATCTGAACGAAAAATAATAACTGGTTCCCCTTTATGTTTGCCACGGGTTGCGATGCTCGCTGAAATAGTGAAAGGTGTTTTATTACCAAAAGTATAATATTCAACTTCAGGATTATTCTGAGCCATTGTATAAACTTGATTAAATGTAAGTTTGTTAGTCACATGGCTACTATGAGCATCACAAGAAGGTTTAACAATCTTTCTAACCATTTTATCTTCTCCTCTCATCAAAAGACTTCATTGTTACCTATGGCAAATATCAGAGGGAGCATGATGGGAGCGGTTGATGATTTGTGGATTACGGGAAGCACAGAACACAAAACCCCGCTCTCTCTTTTTGAGTAACGGGGTTTCAGTAATCCGTCCATACTACCCTCATGCAGAGTTAAAGGGTTTAGGAACTTATATGTAGATGGCAATTTTAATCATACCTTACTATCACGCTTTTAATTAGAAAACAATTATGAAAAGAGGAATTTACACAGGCACGACTTTTACGAAATCACCAGATGACCAAATAACCTATTGTGGCGGAACGCACCTGGAGAAGACCAACAAATAATTCAATGGAATTAGAAGTCATTATTTGATAGAGATTTATTTATATTTTTTCTCTGTTATTTATAACATTTAGATTGGTAGCCACATGTTGGAAACACAGCAAAAATCTCGTGAGTTTTCAACTGGTGCAAACGAAGACCAGCTTTCAGCTATTATAGACACAGAAGGCCCTCTTCTGATTATAGCTGGGCCGGGTTCTGGAAAGACATTTACCCTTGTCGAACGTATTGTTTACCTGATTACAATAAAGAAGGTCACACCAGAATCTTTGTTCGTTGTTACCTTTACTGATAAAGCGGCAAGGGAGCTTACCACCAGAATATCTGACAGGCTAAATGAGCTTGATATACGGTTCAATCTCAATGAGATGTACCTTGGTACGTTTCATTCCATCTGTCTGAGAATCCTTGATGAGTATCGAGAGTTTACCCGCCTGAGACGGAATTTTACCCTTCTTGATCAGTTTGACCAACAGTATTTTCTTTATCAGCACATATATGAATATCGGAAAATCCCAGACCATGAAATGGTGCTTGGTGCAGAGCGTTCAACATGGGCGCAATCAGAATCATTGATGAAATGGGTCAATAAAGTAAGTGAAGAGGCACTTGAAGTAGATGCACTGGCAAGGGCAACAGAACCACAAGTTAGAACACTTGCGGCATGTTTTGAGTTATACCGGCAACAGCTTTATGAAGCAAATTACCTTGATTTTTCTGGTATCCAGTATGAGGCGTTGGCACTGTTACGGGAACACTCCCAAATTCTGGAAGAACTGCGTTCAAAGATTACCTATATGATGGTTGATGAGTATCAGGACACGAACACCATACAGGAGCTGATTCTCAAGCTGTTGACCAATGACAGTCAGAATCTGTGTGTTGTGGGGGATGATGACCAAGGCTTGTATCGTTTCAGAGGGGCGACCATACGAAACATCCTTGAGTTCCCAAGCCTCTTTCCCCAAGGGCAGTGCAAACAGGTTACACTCACCACTAACTACCGCTCACACCCTGAGATAATCAATTTCTATAATGCGTGGATGCAGAAGCAGACGTGGACGGTAGGAGAAAAGAAGTTCCGTTTCGATAAGGTCATAAAACCACGGAACCATAACTTCCCTGCTGTTCCGAGTGTTATCAAGGTTGCGGCTCCTGAAGGTGGGAACTGGCATGAAGAGACGCTTGCTTTCCTTCATCGTCTAAAAGAGTCCGGGAAGCTGACTGACTGGAATCAGGTTGCGTTTCTGTTCAGGTCGGTGAAGAGTGATTTTGTTGTTGCACTGGCAAAGTATCTTGAAGAACATGACATTCCTGTTTACTCGCCACGTTCTAACATGTTCTTTGACCGTGAGGAAATTAGGCTGATAATAGGGGCTTTTATTTTCCTCTTTCCACAGTTTCCTGAAGTGCGTAAGTGGTCGGATGATGCCAATCTGCAAATATGGGACTACTACGACTCTTCATGCTTCAAGACATTTGCTGATGAACTGAGGAAACCAGAGAATGAACGTCTGCTCAAGTGGGGACGTTCATTAGCAAAGCAACACCTGAATTTGGTGCAGAATGCGGACTATGCCTTTTCGGGTCTTTTATATCAGCTCTTGCAGTTCCCGCTGTTCAGTAGATACTTGTCGGATGAGGCCCTTCAGGGGATAGACAAAGGGCGGGCGGGGCGCAACCTTGCCATGTTCTCCACTATGCTTTCCAAGTTTGAGTACCTTCACCATGTAACCGTTTTGAATCCCACCTACCTGACCAAGAATATACGTGACCTCTTCAATCAGTTTTTCCGATTCCTGAAGGACGGAGGGATTGATGAGTATGAGGACGATAGCGAGTATGCACCGAGTGGATGCGTATCCTTCCTAACGATACACCAATCAAAGGGGTTGGAGTTCCCGGTTGTTGCAGTCGGGTCTTTGGGGGCAGTGCCAAGGAAACAGTACACAGAACTTGATGAGATACTGGAACACAACTACCTTTCCAAGCCTCCCTTTGAACCACTGGATAAAACCAAGTTTTACGACTTCCGGAGGCTGTTCTACACTGCCTTTTCAAGGGCGCAGAACCTGCTTGTGTTGGCATGTCAGGAAAAGAAGGGGCGTGGAAGGACACCTTCAAAATATTTTGAAGAGCTATTGCATCCACTCCCGCACTGGCATGGGCCAGCCTTCCACCCTGAACTGATGAGCTTTGAGCTGGTGAAGGAAATCAATCTCAAGAAGGAGTATTCCTTCACTTCCCATATCACGGTATTTGAAAACTGCGCTGAACAGTACCGATTCTTCAAAGAGCTGGAGTTTATGCCTGTTCGGGTCGGTCCGATGCTTTTCGGGTCGTTGGTACACCAGACCATTGAGGATATTCATAAGACTGCCTTGAGGGGTGAAGAGCAAAAAATTACACCTTCCCAGATAGAGAATTGGTTCAACATGAATTATGCTCTTATATCCAAGAAGGAACGAGTCTACCTTGCACCGTCTACCCAGAAGGCGGCTCTTAATCATGTTATGCGGTATTATGAGCGTGAGAATGGGCATTGGGATAGGTTAAGAGAGGCAGAGGTCGGTATTTCACTGGTGAAAGATGAATACATCTTGAAGGGCAATGTTGACCTTATCAGGGGTGAAGGTGACACAGTTGAGATTATTGATTTCAAGACGGAAAAGAAACTTGACCTTGAACGTGACAAAGAGAGGTTGAAGCGTTACCAGAGACAGCTTGAGGTATATGCTCACCTTGTGGAAGAACGGAAAGGGCAGAAGGTAAGCCGTATGCACATATATTATACGGGCGAGGATAGCGGAAACCCCTATGTGAGCTTTACAAAAGATGATAAGACCATAGGAAAAACCATTGCATCCTTTGATATGATTGTTTCTCGCATCGAGAACAAGGACTACAGGATGAAATTACGGCCTGACAAAATGTGTCCTGACTGCGATATGCGGTCATACTGTGACAACAAGAATTGGGAATTCAAGGAGGGCGAATGAGCCAGCAAGAATTAGGGATTGAATCCAAGACCACGAACAACACCGTTGGAGAATACAAGTTTGAACCCATCAAGGGTTATCCAATGTTGAACTGGAGAGGAAAGCGCCCTTTTACATCAACTCATTTTTACCCTGCTCAGCTACGAGAAGCACATGGCGAGGAAATTAATGGATGGCGTAATAAACTTTATTGGGGAGATAATCTGCAGGTTCTTAGTCATCTTCTTAAAGAATTCAGAGGTAAAATTAATTTAGTTTATATCGACCCACCGTTTGATTCTAAAGCAGACTACAAAAAAAACATATCATTAAAAGGTAAAAATGTATCTGGCGATTTTACTTCATTTGAAGAAAAACAATATTCGGACATATGGGCTAATGATGAATATCTTCAATTTATTTATGAAAGGATAGTACTTGTCAGAGAGTTGTTATCTGATGACGGAAGTATATATGTTCATTTGGATGAAAAAAAGTCTCACTATGTAAAGTTAATGCTAGATGAAATATTTGGTGCTTCAAATTTCAGGCGTGAAATAATATGGGATATTACCGTCCTTTCAGGCTTTAAGGTACAGGCAATGAATTGGATAAGAGGTCACGACTCTATATTTTATTACTCAAAAAGTGATAAACCAAAATTTATAAAGTTAAGGCAACCCCATGTACAAAAATACATCGACATGTTTAATCAAATTGATGAAAACGGTGAAAAATACTTAGTTGCCCATGGATCGAAAAGGCATTTAAAAGATGTAATTGATAAAGGTAAGCCATTTGGAGATGTGTGGGATGATATCACTTCATACCATATTTTTAGGAAAATGATTGACGATGTCAGGACGATTGATGAATTATATAAGCTGTTAAAAGAGACAAAAACCATTCAACAATATTCATCTGTTTGGGATGATATAATGTCATTTCAACAACAGCCTACTGCGGCTGAGAACGCAGGATATCCTACACAAAAACCAGAGTCGTTACTTGAAAGAATTATTAAATCATCAACTGAAGAAGGTGATTTGGTTCTTGATTGTTTTATGGGGTCAGGGACAACACAAGCCGTAGCAATGAAGCTAGGAAGACGCTTTATTGGGGCTGATATAAATCTAGGAGCCATACAGACCACAACAAAGCGTCTGGTATCAGTATCAAAAGAATTGAGTCAACAACCCTTTGATGAAATAGGTATTAAATACACAGGTTTTGAGGTTTACAACGTCAATTACTACGATGTCTTCCGAAATCCTGCAGAGGCAAAAGACTTATTGCTAGATGCACTTGAAATCCAAAAACTTGAGATGAGCAGTGTATATGACGGTGAAAAAGATGGGCGCATGGTTAAGATTATGCCTGTCACCAGGATTACTACACGTGCCGACCTCACCGAGCTCATAGCTGGTTTTGATTATAAGGCATTTGAAAGAAGGCAGTCTGAAAAGCCGAACCAGCCTGTTGAAAAGATATGGCTTGTCTGTATGGGGCATGAGCCAGACCTTAAAGCACATCTTCAAAAAGAAGTTCCGTTCAAGCTGGATGTTGAGATTGTTGATATTCTACGAAACAAGTCGAAGCTTGAATTCAAACGTGATTCAGAAGCACAGGTTGTAATCAAGGGGAGAAATCTCGTAATCGAGAGATTCTATCCCATGAACCTGTTGCAAAAGCTCAGCATGCAAAAAGAAGCGGTGTCTGACTGGAAGGAGCTTGTAGAAAGTGTCATGATTGATTGGAACTATGACGGGGCAATCCTTCAGCCGTCTATAGTGGATATTCCGGATAAGAACGATATGGTCATTGGGAGCTATAAAGTACCCGCAGACGCTGGAACTATCCGAGTGAAAATAACTGACCTACTGTCTGAATCTCTTGAGGTGGAGTTGGCAAATGGCTAAAACAAAAAAGATTGATGCCAGCCTTGATTTTGCATTTTTCCACTACCTGTTCCAGTTCTATCGGAGTAAGAGGGGGGAGATACGAAAATATTATCGTGACCTCTCCAAAAAGTTTATCGACTTCAACGACCCTGAGAACAACCCCAAAGCCTTCTTGCGGCAACCACAGTTTGAGGCTTTGGAGATTTACGTTTTCCTCAAGGAGTTTTTGGGTAATGCTCCCGTCCACGATATATTCAAGGACTGGCATGAGAAGAAGAATCGTTTTGCAGGTCGTTCAGAGGGGGGTATTGTTGGTGATACGGTTCAAGTGAGCCTCTTTGATAAGATAACAGAAGACCAGTACAAGGCCGTTTTCAATCATATGAGGAAGCATGCAAGGATATACCCCAACTATATCTACGCCCTTACGATGGGGACAGGGAAAACCATTCTCATGGCAACCTGTATCTTCTATGAGTTTATTCTTGCCAACAAATGGCCCAAGGAAAATCTCTACTGCCATAACGCCTTGGTATTCGCACCTGACAAAACGGTTCTGCACACCCTGAAAGAGATTCAATCATTCGATATGGGGAAGGTCGTCCCTCCTGAGTATGTAAATTTTCTGGCCTCACATATCCAGTTCCACTATCTTGAAGATGCAGGGACCTCACTTTCCACCCTTGACCGTTCACGCTTCAATGTTATCGTTTCCAATACTCAAAAGATTATTCTCAAGAAACAGCACAAAGATAAATCGCCCACTGAGAAGCTGTTCGGCGCTGGAAAGCCAACCTATCAGGCTGGTTCAATCTATGACCAGACTGCTGACCTATACGACTTCGACCAACCAGAGAATGAAAGCGAGCTGACCACCAATCAGAGGTTTGAAAAGCTGACACGCTTGGAGCAAGAGATATAATTAAAAGTTGTGTTTAGGAAGATAGGTGGCGTATCCACCGGTTGATTGTTTAGCGACAGTTAACCGACCACAAAAATGGAAAGGATACACACACCATGAGTAAAGATAACGT
>Ga0182011_10001490_pt1 | contig 20507 bp, 16 predicted proteins | sample 711E1DmetaG_FD_120481 | JGI IMG/M metagenome (GOLD analysis project Ga0182011, IMG submission 120481) | Permafrost microbial communities from Stordalen Mire, Sweden - 711E1D metaG | ecosystem: Environmental > Terrestrial > Soil > Wetlands > Permafrost | place: Sweden: Stordalen | collected... | reverse complement strand
TGCAAGATTTCACCGGCGTGCCCGTGATCGTGGATCTGGCGGCCATGCGTTCGGCTGTCGCCCGCCTGGGTGGAGACCCGACGTTCATCAACCCCGTGCTGCCCGTCGATCTGGTCATCGACCACTCCGTTCAGGTGGACAGCGCCGGCTTGCCCGATTCGCTGCAGCGCAACGTGGAAAAAGAATACGAGCGCAACCGTGAGCGCTATCAATTCCTGCACTGGGGGCAACGAGTTTTCAAAAATCTGCGCATCGTGCCACCCTCCTCCGGTATCATCCACCAGGTCAACCTGGAATATCTGGCCCAGGTTGTGCTGACCCGCGACAACGACGGCGAAGTGCTGGCCTTCCCGGATACGCTGGTGGGTTCGGATTCGCACACCACCATGATCAACGGGTTGGGCGTGCTGGGTTGGGGAGTGGGCGGCATCGAAGCCACCGCCGCCATGCTCGGCCAGGCGCTGGACGTGGTAATCCCCGACGTGGTCGGTGTTCACCTCATTGGCAGCCTGCGTGAAGGAGTTACCCCCACCGACCTGACCCTGACGCTGACCCAATTGTTGCGCCAGCAGGGCGTGGTCAACAAGTTTGTCGAGTATTTCGGCAGTGGCCTCTCCGCGCTCTCACTGGCGGACCGCGCCATGGTGGCCAATATGACCCCCGAAAACGGCTCGACCATCGGATACTTCCCTGTCGACAACCAAACAATGGAGTACCTGCGCCTGAGCGGCCGTTCGCCGGAGCAAGTAGCGCTGGTGGAAGCCTATTTCCGCGAGCAGGGGCTCTTCCGCACAGACGAAACTCCCGATCCGGAATTCAGCAGCGTGCTCGAACTTGACCTGGGCAGCATCGAGCCCAGCCTAGCCGGGCCGCGGCGACCGCAAGACCGTCTCCCCTTGGGAGAAGTCAACCCCAATTTTCACCAATATTTGACTCAACCCAAAACCACCAACGGACTGGGTCTGGATGCCAAAACCAAAGCCAGCCTGACGCTGAATGGCCAAAAGATCGAGATGAAGCAGGGAGCAGTCGTCATCGCCGCTATTACCTCGTGCACTAACACTTCCAATCCCTTCGTTATGATCGCTGCCGGGCTGCTGGCCAAAAAAGCCGTCGCGCGCGGATTGAGCGTGCACCCCTACGTCAAGACCAGCCTGACCCCCGGCTCACGCGTAGTCAGCGCCTATCTGCAAAGTGCGGGGCTGCTCGAACCGCTGGCCAAACTGGGTTTCACGCTGGCCGGTTACGGCTGCGCCACCTGCATCGGCAACAGCGGTCCGCTCGACGAAGAAGTAACGCGAACGATCAAAGAGAACAAGCTGGCAGTAGCTGCCCTTCTCTCAGGGAACCGCAACTTCGAAGGGCGAGTGCACCCATTGGTGCAGGCCAACTATCTGGCTTCGCCCGCGTTGGTGGTGGCCTACGCCCTGGCTGGAACTGTAGACATCGACCTGCAACAAGATCCCATCGGAATGGACCCGCAGGGACAGCCGGTATACCTGCGCGAGCTATGGCCAAGCAGTGCCGAGGTCAACGCGGCTATCGCGGCCCACGTGCGTCCGGAACTCTTCAAAGCCAATTATGCCGACCTGTTCAGTGGCGACGCCGCCTGGAAGAGCATCGACAGTCCGGCCTCCGACCTGTATGATTGGAAGGCCGACTCCACCTACATTCAAGAACCGCCGTTCTTCGACTCATTGTTCGAGAAGCCAAGCGAGACCTCTACGCGCTTGCGCGTGCTGGCCTTGCTGGGAGACTCGGTGACCACCGACCACATTTCTCCGGCCGGGGATATCCCCGCCGGCAGCGCCGCCGGTAAGTACCTGCAAAGCCTGGGTATAGCTCCTGCTGAATTCAACTCCTACGGCTCACGGCGTGGTAACTATCAGGTTCTGACGCGCGGCACGCTGGCCAACCCGCGACTCAAGAACAAGATGTTACCTGGAACCGAAGGCAGCCTAGCCGTGCACCTCCCTGACGGCGAGCCGGGCAGCCTTTACGAAGTCGCCATGCGCTACAAAGCCGAAGGCGTTCCAATGCTGCTACTGGCCGGAAAAGAGTACGGTACCGGTTCCAGCCGGGATTGGGCAGCCAAGGGTCCGCTGCTGCTTGGGGTCAAGGCTGTGCTGGCCGAATCCTTCGAGCGCATCCATCGCTCCAATCTGGTAGGAATGGGCGTATTGCCGTTGACCTTCGAACCCGGCGAGAGCGTGGAGAGCCTGGGTCTGAGCGGCCGCGAGAGTTACGAGATCGATGGCATGGATTCCCTAGAAGTCGGTAAAAAGCTGAATGTTCGTATTTTCGATGGCGAGTGCAGCTTGAAAGAATTCGCAGTGCGTGCCTGCATCAATAGCGAAGCCGAGCTGGCTGCTTTCAAGCAGGGCGGGCTGCTGCCCGCTTTCGTAAAAAGAGTGATAGAGAAGCAGGAAAAACCGTAGAGCAAATACCGGGGTTCTTGAAGAACCCCGGTATTACTGCGGGATCAATTCGAAATAATTCCCTTCTCCATAAAAATTGTGGCGTGAAAATATGAAGATGTTAAGGAACTCCTTTTTGTGAAGGGGTTTAGTCAAAAAAGATTTTCTATTCGAATACTTAATTTTCTTTCTTCCCCATTACAAACGACAAGGCCAACCCGCACAGCGAAAGGGCAATGCCGACCCAGACATCCCAGGGACGGTAGCGAACCTGACAATGGAAGAAAGAAACTATTACCCAAAAACAAGACTGAGTAATAACAGCAAGCTGCTTTTAGTTTAAAAACAAAATGACAAGATCAACTGAACTGCACTCCAAAAGTTGGACACCACCAGCAGAAAGGGGTGCACTACAACAACAGTCCTGTCATTTTTTATAAATCTTGTATGCTTTCAAGAAGAGATAATTTCTTTTTTCTTCTTTCTCAAGAACAAATAATTTAAACCCATGGTGATCACGAGCGCCCCCAAACTAACCGTATAAACCACAAACGGTTGAATTCCATAAAGCAGCCCTGCCAGCAACGGAGCCACGATCATGGCGAGCGCGTTGCCGGTTTCTACCAGACCGTAAGCCAGACCTACCTTCCCCTCCTGGACCAGCGAACGCGAATGCGCCAGTGCCATGGCATGATAGAGTCGGTAGCCGCCAATCAGTGCATAGCCCGCAAAGAATGCCGCCAGGCCCTTGCCGCGCCACATGAAGATGGAAAAACCGGCGATCATCAACTGTCCGATCAACATGCCGATGGAGGGATTAAGGTTGCCCAAAACGAGCATCACCAGGGCTGTGCCGACTCCGGCAACCGTGCCCATCAATCCGATCTGCTGCGTGGAGAGGTGCTGGATATTTTGCAAATACATCGAAGAGAGCTGCTGAGGCACGCTGAGGAACACAATAGTCAAGATGATGATGGTCAGCAATCCCAGAAAGTTCGGATTGGTGAGCGGATTGATCCTCTGTAGGGTAGGCTCGGTTGCCTCTGGCGCTTCCTGCACTGCGGACCTGCGGGCCAGCAAGAAGACCACCGCTGAAGTAATAAATAATCCAGTGGAATAACGAAAAACGATATCCAGACCATAAGCGTCGGCAATCTTGCCGCCGATCACAGGTCCCAATATGCCGCCGATTGTGGCGGCTGCACCGATAAAGGTCATGGCACGCTGCACCGTCCATTTACCGCGCAAGCTGGTAACGTAGCTGTTCAAGGGTGGATTGATCAATGAAGTCATGCCATAAGCCAGCAAGCCGCCTGCAAACAGCGGCAGGGCCTTTGCAAAAGCCATCACTAGCGCGGATGCGATACCCAGCCCCATACCGATCAAGATCAACGGACGTGTGCCAAAACGATCCGAGAGGTAGCCTGAAGGCACCTGCACAAGGGTCATCACCACCCCGATCATGCTCAATATGCCGCCGATCAGCACCGTGGACGCATCCCAGCGCTGCAGGGTCAAAGGTAGAAAAAAGATGAACAGTCCTTCGCCTAACCCCCAAATGAACATGGAGACTGCGATGACCGCCAGGTTGCGAGGAATGCCAAAGGGCAACAGGTTACTTTTGTTTTCCATCTTTTTTGCCAATCCTGTAAGATTATGAATGATTACTATATGAATTCCACGTCAAAACAAAAATACCTTCATTTACTGCCATCTGGCGAAGAATTTTGGAAATATTGTCTGTGGTATAGCATTTTCGGCCCAACTTTGCCTCGAATTTATCGATTATTTCTTGCGATTCAGAATATTTGGCATGGTAAACAAACCTTATCAAACATATTGGAGCCAACACCGTGACGTCGTTCCAATTTTTCAATTCCGATAAAGTGACTGCAGGGCATTGTTTTGATGTGGTTCATTTTGATTTTGTTGGTGGATTCATTATCAAACACTAGATCATTATCAATCAGTTCGAAAAATCCATTGTTCTTTGCGTTTTCGAGCAGAAGAAATAAGCCTGCATTGGACGTCAGATTCTTGGCTGCAAAATCAATTCTATTGATCACAATTAAGTCCCTCTTCGCTTCTGCTGCTTTGTCTACTTCAATTTTCACATGCGAGAGATGTGAAAGTTGGCTGATTCAACCTTTTTATCTTTCACTTAAAAGGTGAAGGCCCAACTTGGCAAACCCTTATAATTTCAGATTGAAAGTGTGTGTTCTGTCGGTTTTTTGATTCATTGACGTGGAATACGGGTATTATGCTCTTTTTGCCACCCGCTGGTTCAACGCAAACATAAGCACCAGCAGAGCAATCAGCACCACGATCATGTAGGTACCCGAACGGATGCCGGATTGCTGCATAATGACTCCCTGCAGCCAGGGGATGAGCATGCCGCCGACCGAGCCCATGACGGTAATGACCGAACCGGCTTGCCCCGGCGTTTCGGCAAAGGCCATGGTCACAATGGCCATGCTGGTGGGATAGATGGTGCCAAAACCTAAGCCAATCAGAAATATGGCAACGATGCTGAGCACCGGGTTGCCGTAACCAGCGACGAATAAAATGGCGCCTAACGAGGCAATCGACAGGCAGATCGTCAGCACCTTCTTTGGAGCAAGGCGCGAACCCAAGACAGTACCCATGATGCGGCCCAGGGTAATGGCCAGCCAGAAGCCGGAGGTCACCAGAACCGCCAACTCAATTTTGAGTGTGGTCGTTTTTTGGATATAAGTCGTGGCCCAACCACCGACGGCACTTTCGGAACCCACATAGAGCAGCAACAGGCCGCCCAGGCTCCACAAAAAGGCGGTGTAATGCATATGAGGCTGCAAGCTCTTTTCAAGGTGCTCGCCCTGCGTGCCAATTTTCACGTTGAAAAAACCAAACAACAAAACCAGCGCCGCAACGATGGTCACCAACGCGCTGAAGATCATGGCCGGCAATCCGCTTTGCCAAAGAAAGATGGCGCCGCTCACCAGCAATGGGCCAATGAACGCGCCCATGCCCCAGAAGACATTGAGCAGGTTCACCCAAGAAACGCTGTTCTCTTTAAAGAGTTGACCAACCAGCACATTGCCGCTCAGATTTGCCAATCCCTGGCCCAGACCGGTGATAAAAGCCAGCGCGAAAGTGAGCGGCAGCCAGCGGCTGTAACACACACTGATGATGCCAAGTGAGAGAACGAGGAGTGCAACCGTCAGGGAGCGCAATTGCCCCCAGCGGTCGGTAAACGGACCCAGAACAACCTGCGAGATCACGGCCCCCAGAAAAATAGCGGTGTAAATACCGCCGATCGTCGCCAGAGAAGCAGCGTTGCGTGTGGCAAATTGTGAAAGCAACGGCCCGATTGAAGCCCATATTAACCCAAACGAGAAGTAGCTAATACAGGTGAAAAGCAATATTTGTCTGGCTTTGGGTTTTTCCATGAATGATTACCGCGTCTTCCTGGTGAAATAAACTTATACAAGAGCATTCAAATTCGTACATCTTCTGATATAATCAGATGATTTTGATATAAATTGTGGTTCATTCCTTCAGAGCTGAAGCTCAGGAGCAATAATGGTAAATTTACTTCCCTTTGCGATCGTCTTTATTACACTTGCTTTGGTATTCTACTCCATTGGTGTGTGGGGTGAGAAGATTGCCGGCCAATTGAGAGCTTGGCAACTGATTTTCTTCTGGCTGGGTTTTGTCTGCGACACCACCGGTACCACTCTGATGACCAAACTCGCCGGCGCTTTTGAATTCAACATCCACGGCATTACCGGCTTGCTGGCTATAATGCTGATGATCATTCACGCCATCTGGGCAACGATCACTCTGGTACGGAAGAACGAGAACGCCATCAAGAACTTCCACCGCTTCAGTCTGACAGTGTGGATCATCTGGCTCATCCCATTCCTCAGCGGAATGGTGTTGGCGATGACACGGTAGGCCAATAAGATCAGTCAGGCAGATCACCTTTGCGGAATTGCGTATTATAGAGGTGAGCATACAAGCCATCCAGCGCCAGCAATTCGGCATGTGTACCGCGCTCGATGATCTCGCCGCGGTCGACCACCAGAATCAAGTCCGCGGCAAGAATGGTGCTGAGGCGGTGGGCAATGACGATGCTGGTCCGTCCGGCCATCACCCGTTTCAGCGCTTCTTGAATCAACGACTCTGACTCACTATCCAGGCTGCTGGTGGCTTCATCCAGAACCAGGATACGCGGATCTTTGAGAATGACACGCGCCAGAGCCAGACGCTGCTTTTCACCACCGCTGAGGCGATAACCACGTTCACCTACAACGGTATCGTAACCTTCATTTAACTGGTTGATAAAGTCATGAAGGTTGGCGGCGCGACAGGCGGCTTCGAGTTCGGCCTGGGTGGCACCGGGTTTGGCGTAGAGGAGATTGGTGCGCACGGTATCGTGGAAAAGATAGGTTTCCTGGGTGACCATGCCAATTTGCGCACAAATCGAATCCAGAGTGACATCGCGCAAGTCATGTCCATCGATAAATATCCGTCCAGAAGTGGGGTCGTACAGGCGGGGAATCAGATAGGTGAGCGTCGTCTTGCCGGCTCCGCTGGGACCGACTAAGGCCGCCAATTGTCCCGGTTTGACAGTGAAGCTGACGTCTTCCAGAGCCGTACTGCGTGCCTGAGTGTGTACTTCCGCCTCTTCACCATGATGGAGATCACCATTGCCGCCGGGATGGATGGTCGTCACATTATCCATGCTGCCATAGCGATGTACATCGCTCAAGAAGTGCTCATCCCCTTTTTCGTACTGGAAAGTGACCTTATCAAAAGTGATCTCACCTTTTACGTCATGTAAAGAGAATGCATCCTTTTTATCAGCAATATCCACCGGCATGTCGAGCACCTCGAACACACGTTCAAAGCTTACGAGTGAGGTCGAAAAATCCAGAGGCGCATTGGCCAGACTTTGTAATGCTCCATAAAGGCTGCCCAAATAGGCACCAAAAGCCACGATCGTGCCCACGGTAAATGAGCCAATGATGACATAATATCCGCCCAAACCGTACACCAGGGACGTTCCCACTGCGCTAATCAACCCGACGATGGCAAAGAAAATCGAACCGGTGAAGGCGCGTTGCACTCCCTGATGACGCACCTCAGTAGCCCTTTCGCTAAAACGTTTGGTCTCGGACTCCCTTTGCCCGAACAATTTCACCAGCAATGCTCCGCCAATATTCAATGTCTCGTTCATCATGGCGTTCATCTGGGCTTGAGCTTCAAGTTGCTTGCGCGCGATTTCGCGCAGCGTATCCATCAGCTTGCGGGAAGTGATGATGAACAGGGGCATGATGACCAACGAGATCAAGGTCAGCCGCCATTCCAGAGTAAACATTACCAGCAAAACGGCAACGGCCTGGATGAGCGCCGTGACGATGCCAACGATGGTCGTGCTGATGGCGGTCTGCGCGCCAACCACGTCGTTGTTCAAACGGCTCATCAGTTCACCGATCTTGGTGTTAACGAAGAAACGCAACGACATACGCTGCAGGCCGGAATAGAGGGACATGCGCAAGTCATAAGTCACGCCCTCACCTACATTGGCACTCACGCGGCGCTGAATCACATTGAAAATGCCGCTGATCGCCGGGATCATCAACAGCGCCAGGGATAACCAGATCAAACGCGTCAAATTTTTAGAGGGAATGGTCTGGTCGATCAGATTACGCACGATCAGTGGGTTCAGCAGCGACAATCCTGTCGTGGCCAGAATCAGAAGCAACATTGCCAGTAATGAAAACCGGTACGGCCAGGCATATCCAAAAACACGTTGCAATAACGAACGAGTAATCTTCGGTTTTTCATCAACCGCATTCATCATGCGGTGCATTCCAGAGTGAAACGCCATATCTCTTCTTTCTCTATTAGCAAGATTAAGCCATGGGAAGCGCAATAACTGGTGTACAGCGCCTATACTTTCGCATCAATTCTCCTGTTCCCATAATGGCCATTTTATTTTTCTTCCGGGATAATTACTTCATCAGAAAACGCGTCCTTTAGAAGATTTAGAGACCGGCAAAGTGCCTCACAGTCAGAGAGAGTAAAAGAGCTAATTTTTGCTATCAAACTCTCAAGTGTGGCTCGTCTCGCCAAATCCAGGCTTTCCTCACCTTGAGGACTCAAACGGAGAGCAATTCGGCGGCGGTCATGGCTCGAGTTTTGCCGCACTACCAGATCCCTTGCTACCAAACCATCAATCATTTTGCTGACACTCGGAGGTGTTAAGCCCAGATGTTCCGTCAAATCAATCAAAGAAGTTTCGGGGTGATGCTGTAAAAATCGCATGGTCCGGAATTGCACTACCGACAGCCCAGTGATGCGATGCCGACTCATCTCTGTGCGAATCGAACGCATGACCATCGGAACTACATCCAACAACTCCCCTGCACATTCTGTAGAGGAAGAATCCATATCATTAACCTTTCTAATTATTAGCTTAGCTAATTATAATTTAACTTCCCAGAAAACTCAAGAGAAAAAGACATCACAACGGCTGATATTGAAATAAAAATAGTCCATAACTGTGAACACGCCCATTATCTGAAATGAGGCACTCTTCCACCCGAGATCGATCCAATCTCTTTGATATTCACCCAACGAAATGCTATAATTTGCATCAGATTAGTTAAATTAACAACAATATTCATGAAGAATCGATGACGACAAAACTTAAATTAGAGTTTGCGAGGGAAGGCCAACTTATTTTTAACTTCAAAACCGGCTATGGCGAGGTAATTGACCGAAATGGAACCTACCCCACCAAGTTCCCATGAAAAACAGCATTACCCCGGCCAAGAAAAAGCTGTCGATGCCATTTCTCCGCGCTGCGCCAGCCTGGCGGCACAAGTAAAGTACATTACTTTCTATCTCAACTTGAGCGACCGCTACATGTTCACTAATGATGACTTTCGTGTGGACTGGGGTGAAGTCTGGCGAACGACCCGGAAGGTAACCCCCGAAGAATGGGATGCTTTGCGGGCTGAATTGAAAGCGACCTACCAGCATCTACAGCAACGAATGAGTACGATCGAAGTGTGGGACAACAATCGCCCGCTGGGGCCTGATCGCACACTCAGCTTACCATTTGGGTGAAATCCGTCAGGCTACGTGTATTTTGAAGAACAATTAAAAGCAACACAGAATAAGAGTCTCTTATAGCCATTATGATAATATTGCTCACATGAGGCCAGAACTTTCCAAATGAAAAAATCATTTCACATTCTATTTACCGCAATCACTCTCATCGCGATCACCGGACTGGCTGCGTGCCAGACTTCAAGTTCGACCGCTACAGCAAATGGTAAAAAGACCATCGTCGTGACTTATTCCATCCTTGGTTCGGTTGTCAAGGAACTTGTCGGTGACCAGGTGAATGTGGTCGTCTCAATGCCCAACGGGCAGGACCCCCACGAATGGGAGCCTTCGGCGAAGGACATCGAAACTCTGACCCATGCCGACCTGATCGTGCAGAACGGATTGGGATTGGAAGGCGGCATGGAGAAAGCACTGGCACAGGCGCAGGATGCAGGGGTGAAATTCTTCACTGCCTCGGACTACATCACCATTCGCACCGTGGGAGCCGGAGAGGGTATCCCCAGCGGCGACCCAGATCAAACCATCGGCGCCCAGGACCCACATCTCTGGACAGACCCCATCGCCATGAAACAGATCGTGGATGCCCTGGCGCAGACACTGCAATCCGAGCTGGGACTGGATGTCTCCACCAACGCCGCCCTTTTGGACGCGAAGCTGGACACGCTCAACCAACAAATCACGGATGAGGTCAACACGCTACCGGCAAACAATCGCAAGTTGGTCACCGGGCACGAATCCCTGGGATATTTTGCGCAACGCTATAGTTTCAAACTGGAAGGGGCCATCATCCCCAGCCTGAACACCCAGGCCGAAGCTTCCGCGGCAGATATGGCCACGCTGGTGAAGTTGATCGAAGAGAATCAGGTGAAAGCCATCTTCACCGAACTGGGCACTCCGGCCAACGTATCGGAAAGCATCGGCAAAGAAACCGGCGTCAAAGTGATCGAATTGACCACTCACGCCCTGCCCCAAAACGGTGACTATTTCGATTTCATGAATAACCTCGCTCAAACCATCGTGAACGGATTGAAGTAAAATCACCAGACAGGTGGGATTACAATACAAACAGAGGAGATTTCTTCTCCTCTGTAGGGTGTTTTTCGGGAGCTTATGAATCTTTTTATCGAACCTTTTCTTACGAACTCATTTCTGTTGCGAGCGTTGATCGCTGGGGTACTGGTCTCGGTATCGTGTGGAGTGGTCGGTACTTTCATCGTCCTGCGCGGGTTGGCCTTCATCGGCGACGCGCTGGCACACGGGGTACTGCCCGGCATTGCCGTCGCCATCCTGCTGGGGATCCCCGGTATCGTCGGGGCTGCTGTCAGCGCAGTAGTCATGATCGGCGGAATCAGCCTCATTACCAATAAATCAACTCTTTCATCGGATACCGCCATCGGGTTGCTTTTCGTAGGCATGCTGGCGCTGGGAGTGGTCATCGTCTCGCGCTCCACCACTTTCACCGGTGACCTGGTACGCATCCTTTTCGGTGAAATTCTGGGCATCGACACCCAGTCTGTGATCTTACAGGCAGTCGCCACACTGGCCATCATCGCCACCGCGGTCATCTGCGCACGACCCTTTTTGCTGCTGTGCTTCAGCCCGGAGCAGGCGCAGGTCTCTGGTTTTTCATCGCGGTTCTATCACAACCTGATGCTGGCTCTGATCGCCGTAGCGGTGATCATCTCATTCCAGACCGTGGGCACCATGCTGGTCTTCGGCATGCTATTGGCACCCGCCGGTGCTGCTGCCTTACTGGCAAGACGCATGCACGCGATGATGATCTACGCATCCATCATCGGGATCGTTTCGGTCTACTCCGGATTGCTAGTCAGTTATCAATTCAATATCGCCGCCGGTTCTGCCATCGTGCTGGTAGCCACTTTGATTTTTTTTATCGTGCTGTTAGTCAAGAATCTACAATCTGCCTCCCTGCAGAAGGGAGCGCTTCACAATGACTGATCCCCTCACCATCAGCGCTAAAGCATTAGCTATCGGTTACAAAGATGAAACCGTTGTCGGGGATATCAATTTTGAATTGGCGAGCGGGCAATCCCTGGCACTGATCGGCACCAACGGCTCCGGAAAATCGACGCTACTCAAGACACTGGTGGGGCTGCTGCCAATTATCAAAGGAGAGCTCAAGGTGTTGGGCGATACTCCCGCGCAAAGCGCACACCGGTTGGCATACCTCAGCCAATTCCACGCTTCCAGTTTTATTTTGCCGCTATGTGCCGTGGATGTGGTGCGCATGGGGCGTTACGCCGAACATGGCTTGATGGGTAAACTCACCGGCGCGGACGAGGATTTGATCCACGACTCCATGGAACGGATGGGCATCGCCAGGCTGGTCAACCAGCCTCTGCGCGCCCTTTCCGGGGGGCAGCAGCAGCGGGTCTACATCTCCCAGGCGCTAGCGCGGCATGCGCAGATGCTGGTGCTGGACGAACCTACCTCTGGGCTGGATGCGGGGGCACGCGAAATCTACCAACAGGCCGTGCACGATGAACTGGCTCGCGGCGCCAGCGTAGTGGTCGCCACCCACGATATCCAAGAAGCCCTGGGATGCTCTTTGACCCTGTTGCTAGCGCGTAAAGTCATCGCCATCGGCCGCGGAGCCGAAGTCATCACCCCACAATCGCTGCTCGAGACGTTCGGTATCACCATCAATCTAGACCAACAACCGCTCGGCGTCACCGTGGTCGAACGCGACCATTGCTGCGACCATCCAGACAAGAGATAAATTAACTCGAGCAAGATTGTTCATAAAAATATAAGATCTTAACCTAACAACAGGTGGAGAGGTCTACGACCCTCTCCACCTGTTCCAATCGGCGTCATCAATTCAACTACTCAACGCTTGTCAAGACACCTTCAAAGCGCTCGAGCGCATCATCAATCACTTCATCCGTATCAGCCATGCTGGTATACATGCGGCTGCCTGCCAGGGTAATGAGTCCGGAGGCCATGTAGGCTGCGCCCATCTCTTGCATCATGTGGTTGCGAGGTTTGAGTTGCTTTGCCAGACGGATCGGATGTTTGAAATCAAGGAGCATCACGGCAGCAGTCTCCAGGTGGCAGATCGAACCCTGGTTATAGGCTACAAAAGGCAGATGATGTTTCTCGATGATCGCTTGCAAACCTCTGGTCAGGCGGTCCCCCTGCTGTCCGGCAATGACCGGGGCATTGGTTCGTTCCATCTCCAGTAACGCATAATAACCAGCGACGCAGGAAAGCGGATTGGCAGAGAGGGTGCCACCCACGTAAGCACGTTCCCCGGTGCCACCAATCCCGGCAGATAGACGCATCATCACGTCACGCCGTCCCCCAAGGCCTCCAGCCATGGGATAACCGCCGGTAATACACTTACCGAAAACGGTCAGGTCAGGTTTAACGCCAAAGTAGCCTTGCGCTCCACCCATACCCAGGCGGAAACCCGTGACTACCTCGTCAAAGATGAGCAAGGCACCAAATTCATCACAGAGCTCACGAACCTTTTGGTTAAAATCTTTGTACACCGGGCGAGTGCCACTTTCGGGGCCGACAGGTTCAAGTATGACGGCAGCTGTGCCGCCGCGAACGCGGTTGAAAATCAGCTTGCGGTGCAGTTGAGCCAGGTTATTGGGATAGAACTCTTCAGTATTAGCAGTCCCCCCAAAAGGAATCCCAGCTGCTTCGAAACGCCCTGTGCCGGGAACGTGCAGGCCAAAGATCATCGAATCACTCCAGCCGTGATAAGCGCCACCGACCTTGATGACTTTCTTTTTACCTGTGTACGCACGGGCGACTCGAATGGCAGCCATGACGCTTTCGGTGCCGGAGCCGAGCATACGCAACATTTCAATATTGGGCATCAGCCGGTTGACGAGTTGTGCCAGCTTGAGTTCATATTCATGAAAAAGACCTGTGATCGGGCCAGATTCGTTGATGATTTGCATGACCTTTTCGCGCACCGGGGCATAGTTACTGCCGAGGACAGTGGGGCCACCAGCTTGTAGGAAATCAATATAGCGGTTGCCGTCCACATCCCACATGTAGGCTCCTTCCGCTTTTTGGATTGCCAAGGGGAAGGGATAATTGAAAGCCAGGTTGTGCTGTACGCCACCGGGGATGTATTGCTTGGCCTCCTCGGTCAACTTCTTGGAGGCCTGGCATTTGGTCTCGAAATATTGTAAGTACTCAGCCATCTTCTCGCGTTTGATAATATGAGGAGGCTGGCTAATCAACTCATCCAGCTTACGGTAAATTTCAGCAGTGTCATGCCATTCTGAAATAGCATATTTTTGGTCGCTCATTTCTCCTCCAATTTTTGGTTGGTTTTTTGGGTTTCTTTCTCATCTTTACGCAGCATCATAAACGCTATTTCGCGGAAAGCTGTCGGAATTTTGCTGATTTTCTTCTCGGTACACATCGCTAAGATATATGTTATTGCACATTTCTCCAATAACTGGACATTAAATATAGTACGGTCCGGGTCAGGCCCGAGCAATAAAGCGCCATGATTTTGCAATATGTACGCATTGGCGTGATTGGAGAGACGTTTAACGACATTATTTTTCAGGAAGGGGGTTCCGGATGGAGCATAATCGACGATTTCAACAGATCTCCCTAAGAACTTGATCTGTTCATCATATAAAGCAGGAATGGGGGTATGAGTTAACGCCAGGGCACTGGCATAGACCTGGTGGGTATGAATGACACAGTTCGTGTCCTGCCGGTGTTCATAAATAGCTGCGTGCATGGAACTTTCGACAGATGGTTTGCGATCCCCTTCGATCCTGGAGAGATCCCAACCAAGGACACAAATATCATCGACCGTCATGATGGTGTAATCGTAATTGCTGGGGGTTATCGCGAAGGCTTTTTGACCTTGCACCCGCACTGAGATATTTCCCCCGGTTCCCATCAAAATTCCTTTGGCAACCAATTTCTGACAAATTTCCAGAACCGTTTTTTTTGCTTCCAGAACCTCATTCATGTTTGTTTCCATTCCTTTCGCATTTTTTTACCAGCTAACTTAACAAGTAATCCATATACTTGTATTATGAATCAATAATAATTATAATAACTTTGTTGAACAGTGCAACAGTGAAATAATACCTATTTGCGAGAATTAATAATTTTTGCTTCTAAAGGATACATCGAATCCGAGCGTCTACCTTTCCCCTTCTGGAGGAATTCATGCGGCTTTCAAAAACCCGCCTTTGCCAATGTGCAATTTGCCTGGCGAAAAACGACAACCTAAAGAAGAAAACCTCTAAATGATCAATTTGTTATTGATCTAGCTATATGAACAATAACCTGTATTGAAAGGAGGAAGCCCACGTAATGTCAATTCCAAACTACGTGCTTGATCTGGACCGCAGTTTGCCTCAAACCATGCGCGAACAGGCCCGCGATGCGATCATTGCCGCCATCCGTTCTGAACGACCCGGTTTTTGCGTGGGGGATCACCTGACCAACCAGGAACTTTCACGCCAGAATGGAATCCACCGGAACACCCTGGCTTACGTCATTGACGATCTGGTACGACTGGGATTTCTCCGGCGCCTGCCCAACAAGGGATTCGAGATTGTGCAACTTTCTCCAGAACGCCCGCCACTACTGACCCAACATATCCTTTCCCTCTCTGAGATAGCCAAACGAGACAATATAGATTCCTGTTCAAAGTTAATCTCTGCCGAAACCGGCTATCGTAAAGGGAGCGACCTGGTGGGGGATTTTGCCAGAGTCAATCAGGATTTGGCGTTGAACCCCCAGGATTCAGTTACCGTTTTGGCCCGCTGCCGCCTGACCCGCATGCGAAATGCAACGGGCTGGAATATGGTTTCCATCGAGCAGTCCTTCTTCCCCACTGCGCTGACCCCCGGTCTTCTCGAAAACGCACTACAGCAAATTCAGGATGAAGGCGATGTGTCGATCCATCGCCAGTTACGCCGTATTTTCCCGAATGAAGATTTTTTCAAAGCACATTACGAAATTTCCCTTTTCCCCCTGCCACCAAACCTGGCGACTTGTTGGACCGGTACGACCAGTTCGTTGATTTCCGTGGTATCCATCACATATTGCTCCAAAGGAGCGGTTGAAATGACCCGCACCTGGTTCGATGCCAACCAGGCAGTTCTCACGGCGGGTTCATTGGATGTCAAACTGGTCGATCCCAATGAAGCTCATTAAGTTGATCCACCTTCTCCAAAGATTCTAAACTTGCATCCCTATACATCCTTACCGGAAAGCGAGCTCATCCCATGAAAAGTCAAGAATATCGTTTGTACCCTTACCGCTGGATCATTCTAGCGGTATTTATGTTCATCAACCTGACCATTCAGATCCTATGGATTGGGTATTCTCCGATCACAGGGCCTGCGGCGAATTTCTATGGGGTTTCTGACCTGCAAATTGGCTTTTTAGCCATGACTTTCATGATCGCCTTCATCCCATTGTCACTGCCGGTGTCCTGGGCAATCGATACCTACGGCTACCGCAAAACGGTGAGTCTGGGTGCAATCTTGATGGGTGTGTTTGGCATCCTACGCGGACTGGCAGGAGCAAATTACACTCTGGTTTTACTCAGCACGATTGGGGTTGCTGTGGCGCAACCATTTTTGCTCAACGCCTGGACGACTGTTCCAGCCAAATGGTTTAATTTGGAATTTCGCGCCACAGCCGTTGGCCTCGTGACCCTGGCAAATCTGGTGGGTACTGCTCTGGGTATGGTCTTAACCCCGATCCTGACGGAGACAATGTCCATTCCCCATGTGCAGTTGATCTATGGAATTGTAGCCGCCTTTTCAGCACTGCTGTTCGTCATTTTTGCCCGCGAAACTCCGCCCACACCTCCTTGCCCGGCAGGAATGGAAGTGCGCGCCTTAATGCTGGATGGACTGAAAAACGCTGTTAAAAACAAAATGTTTTGGTACTACCTGGCCGTTTCATTTATTGGCATGGGTCTCTTTAATGGTGTTACTACTTGGGTAGAGCCGATCATCCGGCCACGGCATTTCACTCCAACAGATGCCGGTACTCTGGGGGCCCTGATGCTCATCGGCGGTGTCATTGGTGCCGTGATGATCCCACCCTTCTCGGACCGGACGCACAAACGGAAAAAATTCTTGCTACTGGGTATTCTGGCGGCCATCCCCGGCTTGATCGGGATCACTTTCGCGCAATCATTATGGCTGCTGTATATCTCGGCTTTTGCGATGGGCTTTTTCATCACCAGCACCAGCCCCATCGGCATGCAATATGCTGCCGAGATCACCCAGCCGACACCCGAAGGCACGAGCAATGGACTGATCCAGTTGTTTGGGCAAGCCTCGGTCGTTTTCGTGTATATCATGGAGGCCACCAAAGCTTCCGATGGTTCATTCACGCCGGCGTTGCTGATCATGGTCGGCCTGCTGCTCATCAGTGCGCTCCTGATCACCCGTCTTAAAGACCCCGAATACTTGAAGAAGGCAGAATAAAATGGCTAACGAACCTTGTTTTTTAGCTGTAGATCTGGGCACTTCCGGATGTAAATCGGCAATCATCACCCTCGGCGGCAAAGTGCTGGGCTGGGAATTCCAGGAAGTACCACTCAAGGTGCTGCCTAATGGCGGTGCTGAACAAGATCCGCGCGACTGGTGGAATGCGTTTTTGTTCACATCGCGGCGCTTGCTCGCCAAGAACCTGGTGAACGTCGAAACGATCCAGGCTGTGTGCTGTTCCACGCAGGGCGAAGGGACAGTGGCAGTCGATCGCAACGGCAACGCGTTGATGAATTGTGTGATGTGGATGGACATGCGTGGGGCGAAACACTTAAAGGAGATTACCAGCGGGTTCCCTGAAGTGGCAGGTTACGGTGCTGCTAAACTAGCCCGCTGGATCAACCTCACCGGTGGAGCACCTTCTCTCACTGGGAAAGATCCATCAGCGCACATGCTCTTCATCCGCGACATGTACCCTGAAATTTACGCAATGACATATAAATTTCTCAATGTCCTGGATTATATGAATCTGCGCCTGAGCGGTCGTTTTGTGGCCACGCCGGATTCCATCCTGACATCCTGGGTAACGGATAATCGTGATTCGGCAAAGGTGAAATATTCACCAGCCTTACTGAAAAATTGCGGTATCGATGCGGATAAATTCCCCGAAATTATGCCTTGTGATTCGGTGATCGGTGAACTTAAAGCCGAAGTTGCCGAGAGCCTGGGGTTAAAACCTGGCGTCAAGGTGGTCGCAGGAGCCATCGATACGACCTCTGCGGCGATCGGATCGGGTGCTGTGGGTGACTATGAAGGCCACCTGTGCATTGGCACTTCTTCCTGGATCGCGGCGCATGTACCCTTCAAGAAAACAGATATCGTCAGTTCGCTGGCCTCAGTCCCGTGCGCGATACCGGGTAAATTCTTGATGATCATCATGCAGACCACCGCCGGTGGGAACCTCACCTTCCTGCGCGATAAGATCCTCTATCACAAAGATGAGTTGATGAGCGAGGAGCATGTTCCCGACGTCTACCGCATTATGGATCGCATCGCCGAACGTGTCCCGGCAGGCAGCCATGGGGTCATCTACACACCATGGATCTACGGCGAGCGCTCGCCGGTAGAAGACAGCCACGTACGCGCTTCCATTTTCAATGTCTCCCTGGAAAATAATCGCGAAGATTTAATCCGCGCTTTTCTGGAAGGTGTGGCTCTCAACACTCGCTGGATGCTGGCCCCGGCTGAAAAGTTTTTGGGACGCAAACTGGAAACGTTGAATATCGTAGGCGGGGGGGCCAGGTCAAGCGTCTGGTGTCAAATTTTTGCCGATGTATTGAACCTGACCATTCGCCAAGCGAGGGATCCGATCGAAGTGAATGCGCGCGGGGCGGCGTTTATTGCAGCAGAGGCGCTGGGTTTACTCCAGTTTAGTGATTTACAAAAACAGGTAGAGTTCGAGGCAGTTTATACACCCAACCCGGCAAATCGCGAGGTTTATGACAGGACCTTTGCCGAGTTTGTAACCTACTACAATCAAACAAAGGATATCTATAAACGATTAAATGGGTAGGTCCATATCCTTTTTGCACTGAAAAGTGATTCGAGAGAAAAAAGGTAGATATTTGCCATAATAAATGAACTCGCAGCATTCTTCGTGAAAGCATTCCACCATAGGGGCACGACATGTCGTGCCCCTATGGCAACGCAAATTATTTCCGCAGAAATTCAGATTATGCTAAAATTTAAGTGGATATAGGAGCAAATTTTTGTGCTTCGGGGATCAGCTTTAAAGTTTACCGGTTCATCTATCAGGAGATTTTATGACCTACAATGCCTCTTCCACTCGTTATGATTCCATGCGTTACAACCGCTGCGGAGCCAGCGGCCTCAAGCTGCCCACAATTTCGTTGGGATTGTGGCACAACTTTGGCAGTGTGGATGTTTTTGATAATTGCCGCGCCATGCTGTTGCACGCTTTCGATCTTGGAATCACGCACTTCGACCTGGCCAACAATTACGGCCCCCAACCCGGCTCAGCCGAAGAGACCTTTGGCAGTGTGCTGGCCAAGGACCTGCGCCCGTACCGGGACCAGTTGGTCATCTCCTCCAAGGCAGGTTACTGGATGTGGGACGGCCCTTATGGAGAATGGGGTTCGCGCAAATATCTCGTCTCCAGCCTGGATCAGAGCCTGAAGCGTATGGGGCTGAACTATGTGGATATCTTCTATCATCATCGCCCCGACCCTGAGACTCCGCTCGAGGAAACCATGCAGGCGCTGGATTTCATCGTACGTAGCGGCCGCGCGCTCTATGTAGGTATTTCGAATTACAAACCGGCCGAAGCCGAACAAGCCATTCAGCTTTTGCGCGAATTGGGCACTCCTTGCTTGATCCACCAACCGTCATACAGCATGTTTAACCGCTGGGTCGAAGGCGGCCTGCTGGATCTACTCGGACGCGAAGGGGTAGGCGCCATCGTTTTCTCCCCATTGGCACAGGGTCTGCTGACCGACAAGTATTTGCACGGGATCCCCGCCGGTTCGCGCGCCGCAAGACCCACCGGGTTCTTACGCCCTGAAGAGGTCACCCCTCAAAAAGTCGCCCAGGCCAGCCAACTCAATGACCTGGCCAAAGAACGCGGCCAGACGCTGGCCCAGATGGCTTTGGCATGGGTGCTGCGCCACAAAACCGTTACCTCAGCACTCATCGGCGCCAGCCGCGTCGAACAAATCGACGATGCCGTCGGTACCTTGAAGCATCTGGATTTCAGCAGCGAAGAACTAGGCAAAATCGAATCTATCCTGAAAGAATAGTTCAAACATCCCCAATATTTTACTCACGGCCAAAAATAATCCGATTTACCACAATTACCGGCTCTTTGATTCCCTTTTTGAATCGAAGAGCCGGTAGTTTTTTGCAAACAAACCCGGGAATTCATTTATCAACATTCCGTCTGAAAACCACCTGCTTTAGCGGGGGGATGAAAGGCGGGGTGCTAAAAGCGCACATCGAAACAGTTTTGGAAATTTTGTACTATAATCGTCATGATGCTATGCTGATTCGCAAAGCCTTTCGCTACCGCCTGTACCCAATTGCCGACCAAGAGCAGATTTTTGCTCAAAATTTTGGTCAGACGCGGTTTTTGTACAACTTTTTTCTGGCGGAACGAAAAGCGTTTTACGAGTCACACAAGACAGAAAAGAAAAAGTGTCTGACTTACAAGGACAATGCAAACACGTTGAAGAAGATGAAGGAAAACCCACAGTATGCCTGGCTCAAAATCGGACACTCGCAGGTTTTGCAACAGTCCCTGATAGACCTCGATAAAACCTACCAAAACTTCTATGAAAAACGGGCAAAATTTCCGAAATTCCACAAAAAAACCGAAAAGCAGTCAGCCCGATATATGCAGGGCGTTAGCGTTGGCGAAACTTGGATTAACTTTCCGAAAATCGGCAAGGTGAATGCCGTCATCCACCGCCCGTACGAAGGTAAAATG
>Ga0182011_10001489_pt1 | contig 20511 bp, 17 predicted proteins | sample 711E1DmetaG_FD_120481 | JGI IMG/M metagenome (GOLD analysis project Ga0182011, IMG submission 120481) | Permafrost microbial communities from Stordalen Mire, Sweden - 711E1D metaG | ecosystem: Environmental > Terrestrial > Soil > Wetlands > Permafrost | place: Sweden: Stordalen | collected... | reverse complement strand
CTGTTGTCCGGGAGCCGGCTCCTGCGGAGGCATGTTCACCGCCAACACGATGTCTTCGGCAATCGAGGCGATGGGGCTCAGCCTGATGTACTCGTCCACAATGGCTGCCGAAGATGCAGAAAAATCTGATAGTTCCGCCCGTTCCGCGGAAGTCCTTGCCGGCGCGATCAGGCGCCGGATACTCCCTGAGCAGCTCCTCACGCGTGAGGCATTTGAAAATGCGATCGCAGTCGTCATGGCGATCGGCGGATCGACAAACGCCGTCCTCCATCTCCTGGCGATCGCACACTCCGCCGGCGTCCCCCTCTCCATCGACGACTTCGAAACTGTCCGTCGCCGCGTCCCCGTGCTCTGCGACCTGAAGCCTTCGGGCCGGTTCGTCACGACGGACTTTCACAGGGCAGGGGGCGTGCCCCAGGTGATGAAGATGCTCCTCGCACACGGGGTGCTGCACGGCAAGGCTCTGACGATTACGGGTGAGACTGTCGAAGAACTCCTCAAGGGCGTTCCCGCAGTCCCACCGTCGGGACAGGAAGTGATCCGCCCCTGGGAAAACCCCCTGTACGGTGAAGGGCACCTGGCGGTTCTCAAAGGGAACCTCGCGGTTGAAGGCGCCGTCGCCAAAATCACCGGAGTCAAGCAGCCTGTCATCACGGGTCCGGCGCGGGTGTTCGATTCCGAAGAAGCCTGCCTGGAGGCGGTGCTTGCGGGGGGCATCAGGAAAGGGGATGTGATCGTCATCCGCTACGAAGGCCCGCGGGGCGGTCCGGGGATGAGAGAGATGCTCGCGCCGACATCTGCGATCATCGGCGCAGGACTCGGGGATTCGGTCGGCCTGATCACCGACGGCCGCTTTTCGGGAGGGACGTACGGGATGGTGGTGGGCCACGTGGCGCCCGAGGCGTACGTGGGCGGAACGATCGCGCTTGTCCATGAGAACGACATGATCACAATCGACGCGCGGAAGCGATTGCTCCACCTCGACGTCGCGGAGGGTGAGCTGAGGCGGAGAAAAGACGCATGGGTCCAGCCCGCGCCGCGCTACAGTTCGGGCGTTCTCGCAAAATACGCGCGGCAGGTGTCGAGCAGCAGTGTCGGTGCAGTTACGGATTGATTCATTCACAATCACTGAGCGGAGGGATCACGATGACACGACAGGCGCACGAGGGAGAGAGTCCGGCATCATCGGGAGGGCGGCTCATGACCGGGGCGGAGATATTCGTCCGCAGCCTTATCGCCGAAAATGTTGAAGTCCTCTTCGGCTATCCAGGGGGAGCGACGATCGGGGTTTACGACGCACTGCACGACATTTCGGATATCAAACACGTCCTGACCCGGCACGAGCAGGGGGCCACGCACGCGGCTGAAGGGTACGCCAAGGCCACCGGGAAACCCGGCGTCGTCCTCGTCACCTCCGGCCCCGGGGCGACAAACACCGTGACCGGGATCGCGGATGCGATGATGGATTCGATTCCGCTCGTGGTCTTTACCGGCCAGGTCCCCCTCCGGCTCATCGGCAACGATGCGTTCCAGGAGGCGGATATCGTGGGAATCACCCGTCCGATCACCAAGCACAATTATCTCGTCCGGGACGTCCGCGAGCTTGCGCAGACGATCAAAGAGGCCTTTTACATCGCCACCAGCGGGCGCCCCGGCCCGGTCCTTGTCGATCTCCCGAAGGACGTGATGGCCCAGAAGACGCATTTCGAGTACCCCGGAAGCGTGACGCTCCAGAACTACAACCCCATACTCGAGGGGAATGTCCGCCAGATCAAAAAGGCGGCGGACATGATCAACGCGGCAAGCCGCCCGGTCCTCTACGTCGGAGGGGGGACGATACTCTCCAACGCGGCGGCCGAGCTGACGGCGCTGGCACGGAAACTCGGCTGTCCGGTGACGACGACCCTCCACGGACTCGGCTCCTTTCCTGAGAACGACCCCCTCGCCATGGGGATGCTGGGGATGCACGGGACCTGGTACTCGAACATGGCGGTGCATTTCTGCGACGTCCTCATCGCCGTGGGGGCCAGGTTTGACGACCGGGTGACCGGTAACGTCGATGCGTTCGCGGCAGAGGCGAAGAAAATTCACATCGACATCGACCCTTCCGCGATAAGCAAGAATGTCAAGGTGGACGTCCCGATCGTCGGCGACGTGAAATCGGTACTCACCGCACTCCTGGAGCTTGTCAACCCGCTGGAGACGAAGGACTGGCTGAAGACAATCGAAGCGTGGAAGGACGAGCACCCCCTCCGCTACAGGAATGGCGAGGAGATCCGGGCGCAATACGTGATACAGAAGCTGGGGGAGATCACGGAGGGGAACGCAATCGTCGTAACGGATGTCGGGCAGCACCAGATGTGGGCGGCGCAGTTCTTTAACTTCTCCCATCCCCGGACGCACATCACCTCCGGGGGGCTGGGGACGATGGGATTCTCCCTCCCGGCCGCCATGGGGGCCGTGTTCGGCCGCAGGGATCTCCCCGTCATTTCCATAAGCGGCGACGGGGGGTTCCAGATGAACAGCCAGGAGATGGCGACGATCGTCCAGCACCGCCTCCCGATCAAGATCTTCGTGATCAACAACGGCTTCCTCGGCATGGTCCGGCAGTGGCAGGAGCTGTTCTGGCGGCGCCGGTACTCGCACGTCGAGCTGGCGAACCCTGACTTCGTCCGGCTTGCGGAGGCATACGGCTGCACGGCGTATCGCGCCACCCGCACGGAGGAAGTGGAGGTTGTCCTCCGCAAGGCGATGGCGCACACCGACGGCCCCGTCTTCGTCGAATTCGTCGTTGCGAAAGAGGACAACGTCTATCCGATGATCCCCGCCGGGCAGACCGTCAATGAGATGATCGACACCCCCGATCCCGCCCCGGACGGGAAGCAGCCGGCGGGCGACCGGATCGAAACGGTGGAAAAAGGAAAAGCCAGAAAGGTGAGTGTGCATGCCCCCGTCCCAAGCAATGCTTAACACGCAGTCGCCCGGTCCGCCGGACGAGAAAGTCAAGCGGCATACGATCTCCATACTCGTCCAGAACAAGTTCGGCGCGTTCAACAGGATCGCCGGCATGTTCGCCGCAAAAGGGTACAACATCGACAGCCTGAGCGTCGGCCCCACCGAGGACGAAGGGGTCTCTCGCATGACGATCGTGGCGCGCGGGGACGATCAGATCATCGAGCAGATCACGAAACAGCTGAACAAGCTGATCGACATCGTGAAGGTGATCGACCTGACGTTCGAGAGTTTCGTCGACAGGGAGCTTGTTCTCGTCAAGGTCCACGCCACGAACGACTCGCGTCCGGAGATCATGCAGATCGCGGAGATCTTCCGGGCCAAGGTCGTCGACATCAGCCCCAGGACGCTCACACTCGAAGCGACGGGGAGCCAGCAGAAGGTCGATGCAATAATCAAGATGCTGAAACCCTTCTCAATCAAGGAGATGGCGCGCACGGGACGCGTCGCGCTGAAGCGCGAGTTCCAGGGGGAAGTATGATCATCGTCATGCAGCCGGGCGCATCCCGGGAGCAGGTCGATCACGTGTTCGAACAGGTGCGCGCGCTCGGCTATGAGGTTCACCCGATCTACGGCGAGCAGAGGACGGTGATTGCCTGCGTCGGCGACGAACGGGAAAAATACCGCCTGCAGGCACTCGAGGTCCTGGACGGAGTGGAGACAGTCGTCCCCATACTCAAGCCGTACAAGCTGGCGAGCACCGACTGGAAACCCGGGCGGACGTCGATCCGACTGGGGAAGGAGGGGGAGCCGAACGCGGTGACGATCGGGGACAAACACTTCGTCGTGATGGCCGGCCCCTGCTCGGTCGAGAGCCGCGAGCAGATACTGACGGTCGCCGAACAGGTCAAGAAATCCGGGGCAAAGGTCCTGCGCGGCGGGGCGTTCAAGCCAAGGAGCTCCCCCTACAGTTTTCAGGGGCTTGAAGAGGCCGGACTCAGGCTCCTCGCCGAGGCGCGGGAGAAGACCGGTCTCTTTGTTATCACCGAAGTGATCACCCCGACGGACGTCGCTCTGGTGGCGGAGTACGCGGACATACTTCAGATCGGGGCCCGGAACATGCAGAATTTCGCGCTCCTCAAGGAGGTGGGGAAGGTCCGCAAACCCGTGCTTCTGAAACGGGGGATGGCCAACACGGTGAAAGATCTCCTCCTCTCGGCGGAGTATATCATGTCGCAGGGGAATTACGAAGTGATACTGTGCGAACGGGGGATACGGACGTTCGAAGATTACACGCGGAACACGTGCGACCTTTCCGCGGTCCCGGCGGTCCACGAGACGAGCCATCTCCCCATCATCGTCGATCCCAGCCATGGGACCGGCGTCCGGAGCCTTGTCACCCCCATGGCGAAAGCCGCGGTGGCCTCGGGAGCCGACGGCCTGATCATCGAAGTCCATCCTAAACCGGAAGAGGCGTTTTCCGATGGTGCGCAGTCGCTGACCCCGCTCCAGTTCGCCGATCTCATGGTGTGGGTAAAGAAACTGGTAGACGTGGAAGGAAGAACACTCTAAGGAGGCTGATCCATGAATGACCGCATCATCGTGTTCGATACGACGCTCCGCGACGGAGAGCAGTCGCCCGGTTGCAGCATGAACGTCGAGGAGAAGATGCGTATGGCCCGGCAGCTCGAACGCCTGAATGTCGACGTCATCGAGGCCGGTTTCCCTGTCGCCTCCACCGGGGATTTTGAGGCGGTCCGGATGATCGCGGGGACCGTTGAGCGCTCCTCGGTCGCGGGACTTTCCCGGGCGATGGCGGGAGATATCGACCGGACATGGGAGGCGATCCGCGGCGCGAAGAAGCCGCGCATCCACACATTTATTGCGACGTCCGACATCCATCTTGCGCACAAGCTCAAGAAAACGCGCGACCAGGTTCTCAAGGACGCCGTCCTCGCGGTGGCGTATGCCCGGTCCCTCTGCAGCGATGTCGAGTTCTCCTGTGAAGACGCCTCCAGGACGGACATCGGCTTTCTCTGCGAGATCGCCCAGGCGGTGATCGGGGCCGGTGCCACGGTGCTCAACCTCCCGGATACGGTCGGTTACGCGATCCCGGCGGAGTACGGGGCCATGTTCAGGACGATCCGGGAACGCGTGGGGAACCTCGGGGGGACGGTCCTCAGCGCCCACTGCCACGACGACCTCGGGCTTGCGGTGGCGAATTCGCTCGCGGCGATTGAGAACGGGGCGCGCCAGGTCGAGTGCACGGTCAACGGCATCGGGGAGAGAGCCGGGAACGCCGCGCTCGAGGAGATCGTCCTGGCGATCAAAGTCCGCGCAGAACGCCTCGGCGTGATGACGGGCGTCGACGCGCAGGAGATCTACCGCTCGAGCAAACTCCTGTCGAGCCTGACCGGGATGCAGGTGCAGAGAAACAAGGCCATCGTCGGGGCGAACGCCTTTTCACACGAGGCCGGGATCCACCAGGACGGGATGCTCAAGAGCGCGATCACGTACGAGATCATGACCCCGCAGTCGGTCGGGATCAAGCACAGCACGCTGGTGATGGGAAAGCACTCCGGGCGCCACGCGCTCAAGAAGCGGTATGCCGAGCTCGGGTTCGAGCTGTCGGAGACCGAGCTCGAGCGTGCATACGCGGGGTTCACCGCGATCGCCGACCAGAAGAAGGAGATCTTTGACGAAGAGCTGATCGCGATACTCGATGAAGGGGCGCGGGGTTCGGAGCAGGACTTTCATCTCGTGGGACTCCATGTGAGCACCGGTACGAGCATCCGTCCGACGGCCACTGTTGAGCTGAAAATCGGCGAGGAACGGATGGTCGATTCCGCCACGGGGGACGGTCCTGTCGATGCGATGTACCGGGCCATCGAACGGCTCACGGGGATCGTGGGAAAGCTCACGGAGTATTCGCTGAAGTCCGTGAGTATCGGCCACGATACCGTCGGAGAAGTGTTTGTGCGTGTGGAGTTCGACGGCGTCCAGTACAACGGGCGGGCTGTGAGCACCGACGTGATCACCGGGAGCGCGCTCGCGTACATCGAAGCCATGAACAGGGCCCTGAACGTGCGGAGACGGCGGGAGGGGCGTGTGAAGGAAACGACTGCCCTTGCCTCTTCGGTCGTATGATGATGACGCCACAAGCCGGAGGATGACGATGAACGCACCGAAAGCGAAGACCCTCTTTCAGAAAATATGGGAGTCGCATGTCGTGACGCAGGAGCCGGGTGCCCCCGCCGTCCTCTACATCGACCTCCACCTGGTCCACGAGGTCACCTCTCCCCAGGCATTCGCCGGGCTCCGGTCCCGGGGACTCCGCGTGCGCAGGCCCGCCCGGACATTCGCCACCGTCGACCACAGCATACCCACAGGCGATCCGGCCGTTCCGCTCAGCGACATGCTCGCATCGCGGCAGATTGCACAGATGGAGGAGAATGCGGGGTGGGGCGGCATCAGGTTCTTCGGTATGAACAGCACGCAGCGCGGAATCGTCCACGTCATCGGTCCCGAGCTCGGCCTCACGCAGCCGGGCATGACCGTAGTCTGCGGCGACAGCCATACATCGACGCACGGGGCATTCGGGGCGCTCGCATTCGGAATCGGAACGAGCGAGGTAGAGCACGTGCTGGCGTCGCAGTGCCTCCTGCAGCGCCGCCCCGGCGTCTGTGAAGTCCGGATCGAGGGAAAAAAAGGGCCGGGCGTCACGGCAAAGGACATCGTGCTTGCGCTCCTGGCGCGGATCGGCGTCGGGGGAGGGACCGGGCACGTGTTCGAATACACCGGCTCCGCGGTCGGATCGCTCACGATGGAAGAACGGATGACGATATGCAACATGTCGATCGAGGGGGGTGCGCGGGCCGGCATGATGGCCCCGGACGACACGACGATCGAATACATTGCCGGGCGCGAATTTTCCCCGCGCGGCGCTGCCTGGGACAGCGCCGTTGCGCGATGGCGGAAGCTCCCGACGGACGACGGGGCCGTGTTTGACCGGTCCATGACGCTCGATATCTCCGGCCTCTCCCCCATGATCACGTTCGGCACCAATCCGGGAATGGGGCTCGCAATCACCGGGCCCGTCCCTTCGCCGGATCAGGTGGCCGACCCGGCCCGGCGTTCGGCGCTCAGGAAAGCCCTGGAGTACATGAACCTGACCCCGGGTCAACCCCTCCTCGGCTCCCCGGTCAACGTCGTCTTTATCGGAAGCTGCACGAACGGACGGATTTCGGATCTGCGCCTCGCCGCCTCGGTCCTCCGCGGGCGGAGGGTCGCCCCCACCGTGCGTCTCCTTGTCGTCCCCGGATCGCAGGCGGTGAAGGCTCAGGCGGAAGATGAAGGGCTCGACGGGATATTCAAGTCTGCAGGAGCCGAATGGCGCGAAGCCGGTTGCTCGATGTGCATCGCAATGAACGGTGACCAGCTCTTGCCGGGCCAGTACGCCGTCAGCACGAGCAACCGGAATTTCGAGGGACGGCAGGGGAAGGGAGGACGGACGTTCCTGGCTTCGCCTCTCACCGCGGCGGCATGCGCGGTCACCGGTACGATCACGGATGTACGGACGCTTCCATCATAAGGAGCAGCACATGCAGGGTTTTTCGCGTTTCACGTCGCGTCTTGTCCCGCTCCTTGTCGACAACATCGACACGGATCAGATCATACCCGCCCGGTTCCTCAAAGTGACGGATAAACTGGGACTGGGGGAGAGCCTGTTTTCGGACTGGCGCTTCAACCCGGACGGTTCGCCCCGGACGGACTTCGTCCTGAACATGCCGGAACACCGGGGGGCTCAGATCCTGCTGGCCGGCGACAATTTCGGCTGCGGATCCTCGCGTGAGCATGCCCCCTGGGCGCTCTCCGGGTTCGGGTTCCGGGCCGTGATCAGCACATCGTTTGCGGACATATTTGCCAACAACGCTTTGAAAAACTCACTTCTCCCTCTCGCGCTGAGCGGGGCGGATCACCGCGAGGTCGTTGCGCTCCTGAAATCAGACCCTGCCGCCGAGTTTTCGGTCGACCTCTCTTCCCAGACGCTGATCACGCCGGGGGGAAAGCCCATGCCGTTCCCGATCGACAGCTTTGCAAAGACATGCCTGCTCAACGGGGTGGATGAGCTCGGGTACCTGCTCCGGTTCATGCCGGAGATCGAAGCGTTCGAACAGTCCACATCGCGGGGTTGAGCCATGCGCGTACAGGTATACGATACGACATTGCGCGACGGCACGCAGAGGGAGGGGATTTCGCTCTCGTGCGACGACAAGCTCAGGATCGCCAGGAAACTGGACGACCTGGGCGTGGCATTCATCGAGGGGGGATGGCCGGGCTCGAACCCGAAAGACGTCGAGTTCTTCTCCCGGGCGAAGGACCTCCGGTGGAATCACGCTGTGATCACATCGTTCGGTTCCACGTGCCGGGTCGGAGGACGCCCCGGGGACGACCCCAACATCGGGGCACTTGTCGATTCGGCGACGTCCGTTTGCGCGCTCGTCGGAAAGACATCGATGTTCCATGTCAGGGAAGTATTGCGGACGAACGCGGAAGAGAACCTGAGAATCATCCGGGAGAGCACGGCGTACCTCGTCCAGAAGGGACGGAGGGTGTTCTACGACGCCGAACACTTTTTCGACGGGTTCAAGCTCGACAGCGCCTATGCACTGGAGACGCTCCGCGCCGCCGCCACAGGCGGAGCGGAGATCCTGGTCCTCTGCGACACCAACGGGGGGACGATGCCCTGGGAAATCGCCGGGATTGTCTCCCGCGTCCGCGAAGCCACTCCGGTTCCCCTCGGGATCCACACCCACAACGATGCGGAGTGCGCGGTGGCGAACTCGCTCGCCGCCGTCCGGGAGGGGTGCATCCAGGTGCAGGGGACAATCAACGGGTACGGAGAGCGCTGCGGCAACGCCAACCTCATCTCGGTGATCGCCGATCTCACGCTCAAACTGCACGGGGAGTGCCTCCCCGAAGGAAACCTCGAACGTCTCACCGACACGGCCCATTACGTCGCCGAGATCGCGAATCTCTCCCCCGACGGCCACCTCGCGTACGTCGGGAAATCGGCCTTTGCGCACAAAGGGGGGATCCACGTCGCCGCGATCAGGCGCAACCCCGATTCATACCAGCACTGCGATCCGGCGCTCGTGGGGAATGCCATGCGCGTGGTGGTGTCGGAGCTCTCGGGACGCGCGAACCTCCTCAGCAAATCGGAGGAATTCGGGTTTGAGAACGTGGATACGGGACATATCGGCCAGGTGCTCGACCAGATCAAGGCCCTCGAGGCGAAGGGGTTCTCCTTCGAAGCCGCCGAGGCATCGGTTGCGCTGATGATGCAGCGCCGGCAGGAGAACTACACTCCGCCGTTCGGGCTTATCGATCTCACCGTCAACGTCGAGCACAGGGAGGGCCGGGGGATATTCGCCGAAGCGACGGTCAAGCTGAATGTCGCCGGGAACGTGATCCACACGGTGGCGGAGGGGAACGGGCCGGTCAACGCGCTCGACACGGCCGTCAGGAAGGCGCTCACCCCCGTGTACCCGAAGCTCGCCTCGTTTCAGCTCGCCGACTACAAGGTCAGGATACTGGACGGTACGAACGGCACTGCCGCCACGACGCGTGTCCTCATCGAGACGAGGAACGGCACGCGACGCTGGAGCACAGTGGGAGCAAGCGCGAACATCATCGAAGCGAGCTGGCGCGCGCTCTCCGACAGCATCGAATACGGACTGACGACCAATGCCTGAACGGGGCGGCCAATGAAGGCGAGCATCATTCTTCTCCCGGGTGACGGTATCGGCCCGGAAGTGACACGGGCGGCGGAGAGGGTCCTCGCGCAGGTGGCGCTCCTCGGAGGGCACGAATTCAGCTTCACGAATCACCTCATCGGGGGCTGTTCCATCGAGGTCTCCGGGGTGGCCCTGACGCAGGAGGTGCTCGCATCGTGCAAAGCCGCGGACGCCGTCCTCCTCGGGGCCGTCGGGGGTCCCCGGTGGGACAACCCGCAGGCGGCCGTGAGACCCGAACAGGGGTTGCTCGCGCTGCGTAAAGGGCTGTCGCTCTATGCAAATCTGAGACCCGTCAAACCCCATCCCCACCTCCTTGATGCAACCCCGCTCAAGCCCTCCTTTGTGAAAGACGTCGACGTCATGGTGGTGAGGGAACTCACCGGCGGCCTCTATTTCGGCACGCCGCGCGGGCGGGACGAGGTCGACGGCCTGCTCCGGGCGTTCGACACGATGGAGTACTACGAGTACGAGATCAGGCGCGTGGTCGACCTGGCATTCCGGCTGGCACGGGGGAGGAGGAAGAAAGTAACGTCGGTGGACAAGGCCAATATCCTCGAGACGTCACGGCTCTGGCGGCAGACTGCGACCGATGTCGCAAAAGGCTTCCCCGATGTCACACTCGAGCACATGCTCGTGGACACCGCTTCGATGCGTCTGATTTCGTCTCCGGCGGGATTCGACGTCCTGGTGACGGAGAACATGTTCGGCGATATACTGACCGACGAGGCATCCGTCCTTGCCGGCTCGATGGGCCTTCTCCCTTCCGCGTCGATCGGAGAAGGGGGACCAGGCGTGTACGAACCGATACACGGTTCCGCGCCGGACATCGCCGGGAAAGGGTGCGCGAACCCCGTGGGAGCGATACTGAGTGCGGCGCTCCTGCTGCGGCACTCGCTCCACCTGGGAGACGAGGCGGAGGCGGTCGAACGTGCCGTCGACGGCGCGATCACCGGCGGTCTCCGCACGCCGGACATCCGCGGCACGCAAGGCACGGAGGAAGTCACCGAGGGGATCGTGAAGAGAATCATACTCAGGAATTCTTAACTCTCACCCACCACAAGGCAAGGAGAACGACAGCATGGCGCTCATCGATTTCGGCGGTGTCAAGGAGGAAGTTGTCACGCGGGAGGAATTCACGCTCGCCAGGGCGCGCGATGTACTGAAGGACGAGGTCGTTGCCATCATCGGCTACGGGCCTCAGGGGCACGGCCAGTCGCTGAACCTCCGGGACAACGGGGTCAACGTGGTGATCGGTCAGAGGAAGGGGGGAAAGGGCTGGCAGGACGCCCTGAAGGACGGGTGGCAGGAGGGGAAGAACCTGTTTGAAGACATCGAGGAAGCCACGCGCCGGGGGACGATCGTGCAGAACCTCCTCTCCGATGCAGGGCAGAAAGACCAGTGGCCGCGCGTCCTGAAGAACCTCAGGAAAGGACAGGCGCTCTGCTTCTCGCACGGCTTTTCCGTGGTGTTCAAGGACCAGACCGGCGTGGTCCCGCCGAAGGATGTCGATGTCTTCCTCGTTGCGCCCAAAGGGGCGGGTCGAACGGTCCGGACGAATTTCCTCGCAGGGAGCGGCATCAACTCCAGTTTTGCGGTCTACCAGGACGCGACCGGGAGGGCGGGGGAGAGGGTGGTGGCCTTCGGGATTGCGATCGGGTCGGGGTATCTCTTCCCCACGACGTTCGAGAAGGAAGTCCTCTCGGACCTCACGGGCGAACGTGGCGTGCTGATGGGAGCAATCGCCGGGCTCATGAAGGCGCAGTATGAGACGCTCCGGGCTATGGGGCACTCCCCGAGCGAGGCCTTCAACGAAACGGTGGAAGAGGCGACACAGTCGCTCTACCCCCTGATCGGGGCGAACGGGATGGACTGGATGTTCGCTTCCTGCAGCACCACCGCGCAACGTGGGGCGCTCGACTGGGCGAAACGGTTCGAGACATCCGCGAAGCCTCTCTTCGAGCTGCTCTACCGTGACGTCCGGGCGGGTGTGGAATCGCAGCGCGTCCTCGATACGTGCAGCGCCCCCGATTACCGCGAGAAACTCGAGGTCGAGCTGGGGGCGTGGCGGAACTCCGAAATGTGGCGGGCCGGTGCGGCCGTCAGGTCGCTCCGCCCCGAGAACTGGAAGAAAACCACATAACACCCGGCTGCGCAGCGGGGGGGGGCCGCCGTTTCATATATGCAACGGCGGTGATCGCCACCTGCTGAACGGGCTTGATTCGGTTCTCCGTATACTCTATCTTCCTTCCAGTCGGCGCGGAGCAGAACGGAATCCCTTCCGGGTCCGCCCCCCGGCGTCAGGGTTGACCTCGTACGTTCCTTTCAACTTCACACAATCTCCAGGAGGAAGCATGAATATCGTGGACAGGGCGAAGAATATCATCTTGACGCCGAAAACCGAGTGGACTGCCATCGCGGCGGAAGAGCCCAATGTGGGACAGATAATCTCAGGGTACGTGATCCCTCTCGCGCTCATCCCCGCGATCGCCGCGATGCTCGGCTACGGCCTGATAGGCCGCGGGATGGCCTCTTCATTCACGATGGGGATTGCGATGGCGATCATCGGTTTCGTCGTCGCACTGGGAGGCGTGTACCTTACGGCATATGTGATCGATATGCTGGCGCCGAACTTCGGATCACAGAAGAATTTCGGGCGGGCCATGCAGCTTGTCGCGTACTCCTACACCCCCGCCTGGGTCGCCGGGATACTGAACATCATTCCCGTCCTGGGAGTGCTTGTCCTTGTCGCAAGCATCTACGGCCTCTATCTCATGTACCTGGGGTTCCCCCACACGATGAAGACTCCCGACGAGAAGGTCGTGGTCTACATGGTGGTCTCCATCGTCGTGTTGATTGTCGTCTATTTTGTGCTGACGGCGCTTCTGACGGCGATCGTCCTCGGGGTATTCGGACTGAGCACGATGTCGATGATCGGAGGGTAATCGGGGGATCATTGAATCTGGACGCCCCGGAGGAACCGGGCGCTCTCTTCCGGAAGAGATGTGTTGATATACATGCCGCTGCCGATCTCAAAACCGGCGGTCCGGACGATGCGGGGGATGACGGTGAGGTACCAGTGGAAATACTCCCGCTCTCCCTCCCTCGCAGGAATCGACCGGATAGAGAAATTGTAGTCGGGGTCGTTCAACCCGTAGTAGAGCTTTCCGAGTACCGTGCGGAGCGTGACCGCCAGGTCGGTGATCTCGTACTCCTCGATTTCGTCGAATGAGGAACAGTGGCGGACGGGGAATATCCAGAGGTGGAACGGCGAGAGCGCGGCGAAGGGAATGAAGGCGACGAATGAGTCTGTGGAGGCGACGATCCTGATCCGGTCAGCGACTTCACGCCTGAGCGTGGTACAGAACACGCATTCGCCCGTCTCGTCGAAGAACCTGATCGCCTCGTCGAGCCTGTGACGGACCTGTGTCGGGACGATGGGGGTGGCGGCGATCTGTGAATGGGGGTGGGCGAGCGACGTACCGGCGGACTCGCCGTGGTTCTTGAATATGATGATCGCTTCGACCCGCGTGTCCTTCCTGATCTGCCTGTAGCGCTCCTTGTACGCGACGAGTATCCTCGACAGATCCTCGACGGAATAGAGGGCCGGTGACAGGTCGTGCCGCCTGTGCTCGACGACGACCTCGTGGAACCCCACCCCCGACATCGAGCGATACACGCCGTCGATCCGCCTGACCCTGTCCCCCTCCCGCGAGAGCGCGGGGAATTTGTTCTCCACGACCCGCACCTGCCAGCCGTCGCGGTCCGCAACCCTGTATGTCTCGACGGCGCTCATCGATTCGTTCCCCGGGCAGAACGCGCACCCGGGTTCGAATGCCGGAACGGGATCAACCGCCTTCTTCGGCCGGATAAACTCGTCCGGCCTCCTGGCACGTTCTGTTGCGATGATCACCCACTCACGGGTAATGATGTTCTGTCTGAGCTCCGGCATGGCGGGCCGTCACTTCGCCGGGTCGATCTGAGAGAGCACTTTTTTCGAGTCGACCTTCTTTACCCACGGCTCGATCTCCGCGACCGGGCCCGTGACATCGATCGTCACACTCAGGACAAGAGTTCTTTTCGCAACACCATCCTCGGGCATCTTCAAGTCCACGCGGGAAAGCTGTTTCGTATCCTTCAGGGCCACGGGATCGAAATAGATGGCGATCCGCTCCGAGCCGTTTTCGACGTTCGATTTCAACGCGATGACCCCCGGGTGCTCGAACACAACGGCGTCGGGATCTATTGTCTCTCCCGGGTTGCTGTTGAGCCTCACGGAAACCTGTATCGGGTCTTTTTGCGTTTCGGTCGCTTTGAGCTGCATCGCGCCCGCCTTCTGCTGCATTTCCTGGGCAATCTTGGACATTGCCGCATAGTCCCCCTTCGCCTGCGCCTCCGCTATCTTCTTCTGGTATTCCTTCTGGAGGTCCTTGCTCTCTTCTTCCGTCTTCTTCTGTGTTCCGAACTTCCTGTCCGCCGATCCGCTGATCAGATTGTACCTGCCTGTGTTCGTGTTCTTGTAGGCCTCGGTTGGGAGATTGAAGTTTTCGTGCTCGAGGGAATACCCGCCAGGCTGGCCCAGGGCATCCAGAGCTGCAACCATTTTCTTCTTGACGACGGAGACTTCATCTCTCGTCAGCGGATTCTCATTCTGTGCGCGGGCCCCGCCGGCTGCAAGCCCTGTGGCAAGAAGGAGGACGGGGATGGCTGCGCGCGATAATGAGCGGAACATGGGGACCTCCTGGAGTATGTGAAGTGGCTTTGTGGGGGCGTCACGCAGGATCATGTGCCGGGATCATCGTCGGACCCCTCCTCCGGGTCCGGCAGAGCCTCCGGGTGGGCGATGAATAATTTCGAGCAGAAATTGCCTGAAAATTTTCCCTGTTTCCTGCACTGCGCGAGTGTCTTACGGATAGCGGTAAGATCGTCTGCGGCGCTTGAAAAACAGAAATTTTCCAGTGTTGCGCCGCATTCGGTGCAGAATATCTTCCCTCCGTCGGAAACTGTCCCCTGTTTCTCCTCCTTCTCCGGGAGGGAGGGGCGTTTCCGTGTCGATTTCCGGTTTCCGGATTTCATGCGCCTGTGACGGTAGATGAGCGTACATTAGACGCAATATAGGGAATAGTTGGGAAAGGAGAAAGCCCGCGAGACAACGGCGTCGTCCCCTCACCTTCATTATTCGAAAATCAACACATCTTCGAAATCAAGATGTGTGTTTTGCTTTCGGAGGGCCTCCTGATTATCTTCCATGGATCTTTCCCCGGGGAATGTCTCGAACAGATAAAGGATCGAAATGGACTCCAATATGCGACGCGGGCTGGCCCTCCTGTTCACGCTCTCCTGCGCCCTTGGCGCCGCAACCGGCCAGCCGATGGCCGGATTCGACACTTCGCTCGCTTCAGGCGAGCGGTCCCTTGAGGGGAGGTTTGACGCGGCCGTCAGGGGAGAGAACATGCGGACCTGGATGAAGCACCTCTCCTCCCACGCGCATCATGCCGGGTCGAAGCACGACGAGGAAAATGCGGCATACATTGCCGCGCTGTTCAGTTCCTGGGGGTACGACACGCGCGTCGAGGAATTCTCCGTGCTGTTCCCGACGCCGAAGACGCGGGTGCTCGAGCTTACTTCCCCTGTCACGTACCGGGCGGGACTCACGGAGCCTCCGCTTCCGGAAGACAGCACGTCCGGCCAGACCGCCGAACAACTCCCGCTCTACAATTGCTACTCGTGTGACGGCGATGTGGCGGGACAACTTGTCTACGTCAACTACGGTGTGCCGAAAGACTACGAAGAGCTGGACCGGCGGGGGATCGACGTGAGGGGTAAGATCGTCATTGCCCGGTATGGTGGCTCATGGCGGGGGATCAAGCCGAAGGTCGCCGCCGAGCACGGGGCCACCGGTTGCATCATCTATTCCGATCCGCGGGACGACGGATATTTCGAAGGGGATGTCTATCCCCGGGGGGCATACCGGAGCGAGTTCGGCGGGCAGCGCGGATCGGTGGCCGACATGCCGCTGTATCCGGGGGATCCGCTCACGCCGTTCGTGGGGGCCACAAAGAACGCAAAACGACTGCCGCTGAATGAAGCACGGACGCTGACGTCTATCCCTGTCCTTCCGATCTCCTACGGTGACGCGCTCCCGCTGCTCCGTGCGCTGGGCGGACCCGTTGCCCCGGCGGAGTGGCGCGGGGCACTCCCGATCACATATCACTGCGGCCCGGGACCGGCGACGGTCCACCTCAAACTTGAGTTCTCATGGGACATCGTGCCGATCCGGGACGTCATTGCCACGCTGAAAGGGAGCAGTGAACCGGGCGAATGGATCATCCGGGGAAACCACCATGACGCATGGGTCTACGGGGCGGGGGACCCGCTCAGCGGGCTCGTGTCGATGATGGAGGAAGCACGGGGCGTGGGGCTCCTCGCCGGACGGGGGTGGCATCCGAAGAGGACAATTGTCTACTGCGCCTGGGACGGCGAGGAACCGGGCCTCCTTGGTTCGACCGAATGGGTGGAGACCCACGCCGAGGAGCTCACACGCGAAGCCGCCGTGTATATCAACTCGGACGGGAACGGGAGGGGTTTCCTCTCGGCCGGAGGATCCCACACGCTCGAGAAATTTGTAAACCAGGTGGCACACGAAGTGACGGATCCCGAGAAACAGGTCAGCGTGGCGGAACGGCTCAGGGCGGTGGAGATACTCCATGCACCGGTCCCGGAGAGGAAAGTCCTGAGGGAACGTGCGGACCTCCGGATCGGGGCTCTCGGATCCGGGTCCGATTACACCCCCTTCCTCCAGCATCTCGGGATTGCGTCTCTGAATATCGGGTACGGGGGCGAGAACGGGGGAGGCTCCTATCATTCCGTGTACGATTCGTTCGACCACTATACCCGGTTCGGGGATCCCGGTTTCGTCTATGGCGTGACACAGGCGCAGACCGCCGGACGGATTGTCCTCCGGCTTGCGGATGCGGAGGTTCTTCCGTTCGACTTTGAAGATTTCACGGAGACGATTGCGTTGTATGTCTCCGAGGTGATGAAGCTCGCCGACGAGATGCGCGACGAGACGGAGGAAATGAACAGAAAAATACGGGAGAAGTCGTTCGATCTCTCGGCCGATCCGGCGGAAGTGTGGATCACCCCGGGAGCCCGGGAGCCGGTTCCGTTCCTTGATTTCTCCCCGCTTCAGAATGCGCTCGCGCTCCTTCAGGGGAGCACTTCCCGGTTTGGGGATGCGTGGAAAGCCGCGGGCGCACCGGCAGGACGTCTCACGGCGGAAGCCGCCGGGTCGCTCGACAGGCTCTTCATGGAGTTCGAGCGCTCGCTGACGACGAAGGAGGGGCTCCCCGGAAGGCCGTGGTACGTGCACCAGATCTACGCGCCCGGCCGGTATACCGGTTACGGCGTCAAGACGCTGCCGGGAGTGCGCGAGGCGATCGAAACAAGGAAATGGAAGGAGGCGGGAGAACAGATCGTCGTCGCCTCCGGAGTCATTGAACGCGCCTCAGGCCTTATCGAGAGGGGGACGTTGTTGTTGAAGCGGTGAGCGGGGCCCGCTCACCCTGTTTGATCGTTGTTGCACCGCGCCGTAACTTTGACCATCATGCACATTACCTGGAGCAGACCCATGCGCCGTCCGCTATTCGTATCCCTGTTCGTTTGCGTTGCATTCCTGGCCGCAACGGGCCAGCCGTTGCCGGCGGCCCCCGCCGCCTGGCCCGTCGACCTCAAGCTGAACTACACTGTTGTTCCCAACGTGACCTATTCCATTGCGAACGATTTCAACTGCAAGCTCGACGTGTACGCCCGGAATCCCCGCGGCACTGTTGCGCCGACCGTCGTGTACATCCACGGAGGCGGCTGGGTGGGGGGGACGAAGGAGGGTGCGATATTCGAACTCCTCCCGTACCTCGATATGGGCTTTCACGTCATCAACGTCGAATACCGACTTGCAAGGGTTTCTCCCCCCCCCGCGGCGGTCGAGGATTGCCGCCTGGCGCTCCGCTGGGTCTTCGAGAACGCGAAGCTGTACGGGTTCGACACGACCCGGATCGTGGTCACCGGAGGATCAGCCGGCGGGCACCTTGCGCTGATGACCGGCATGCTCGATGCGGGGGCGGGGTTTGACGCCTCGAAGGAATGGGACGACGTGATCCCGTCCATGAAGGTCGCTGCGATCGTCAACTGGTACGGGATTACCGATGCGAAGGAGCTCCTCGACGGCCCGAACCGGCAGGGCTATGCGGTCAACTGGTTCGGGAGCCTCCCCGAGAGAGAAAAGGTGGCCGTGCGCGTCTCGCCGCTGACCTACGTCCGCGCAGGACTCCCCCCGGTCCTGACGATCCACGGGGACAACGACCAGCTCGTCCCCTACACACAGGCGGTCCGCCTCCACAAGGCCCTCACGGCCGCGGGCGTGCCGAACCGGCTCATAACCATACCCGGCGGCCGACATGGCGGATTCACCCGTGATCAAATGCTCTCTGCGTATGCAACGATAAGGGAGTTCCTGGATCAGTACGGGATTCGTCCCGCGGCCAGGTAAATCTTCGCCGGCAGGGGGGCCAACCTGCCCTCCGGGGACGTCCGGGCTGTATTGGTTTGCTACTTTTGCCCGCCTCCTGTCAATGTTCCGGCGGCCACGCTCTTTGGCTCTTTGTCTTGCTTGTAAACGGGAATGCAGAAAGAGCGATAACGCGTCACTCGCCCGCGCACGATGTTGAAATACAGCTCCCGCAGCTGCCTGACAACCTGCCCCATCTTCCCCGTCCCGACGGACCGGTGATCGATGCGCGTCACCGCGATGACCTGGACGCCGGTACCGGTGAAGAACACCTCGTCGGCGAGGAAGAGCTCCGTCCGGTCCACCGGCCGTTCCACCACTTCCATCCCCATCTCGTCTTTCAGCAGATTGATGATCGTGCGGCGGGTGATCCCCTCGAGTATGTTCTCCGATATGGAGGGAGTGATGACAACGCCGTTGCGGACAAGGAATATGTTCTCCGCCGAACCTTCCGACACATGGCCGTCCGCGCTCAGGACGATTGCCTCGTCGAATCCGGAAAGCTGCGCGTCTGTTTTCGCAAGCGCCGAGTTGACGTAGGCTCCTGCAATCTTTCCCCTCGCCGGGATCATGTTGTCGTCCACGCGCCGCCACGAAGAGACCGTACAGTGGGCGTTCTCATCGTTCTCCACGTACAGCCCGAACGGGAGGGAGGTGATCGCCACGCGGGGGGTCAGGTTGTGAAGCCTGACGCCGATGATCTCGTCCCCGTAAAAGGCGAGGGGACGTATGTAACAGTCTGTCTTGTATCCCTCGGTCCGCAGGAGGTCGAGCGTGCTGGAGGCGAGGCTCTCCGCGGTATAGGGGAGCTCCATGCGGAGGAGCCCCGCAGACTGCAGGAACCGGCGGAAATGATCCACGGGACGGAAGACGAACAGCTCCCCTTCATCATCATTCCAGTACGCCCTGATCCCCCCGAAAACTGCCGTGCCGTAGTTAAGCCCGTGTGTCAGAATCCCGACCTTCGCCTCGGCGTAGGGGACTATCTTCCCATCGATGAATGCATGGCCCGGCAGGCTCATTGTGATTCTCCCTGATATTTTCGGTTGCCTCACCAGCGAATCGAACTGACATCCTTCTAATCAAGATACGACGGTCCGGGGAATAATAAAATACCCCCGTGCGGTTTGGCGCACGTTCGCAACCCGATTTCCTCCCCTGAACTTGACATTGCTCAACGTTTTCGTTATGATTGACAGGTTTTACACCACTGTTCTTTCTTCTAACTATCCTGACCGCAGCGAGCGTGCCCACAACCATGCCGGCATTCCCCTTCCATGTTGTGTCGTCCGGCCGGCTTGCCCACGCTCCTTTTTCGATGACGTCTCATGTGATACCTGAGTGCGAATCCCCTTCGCTCTCTTTTTTATTCCCTTCGACACTGATTCCTTGCACACCAGTAGTGAGTATTCCAGACGCAGGAAGTCTGCCTGTAACCCTATTCCATGTGATGAAGAGATAGAAATTCACGAATTGCCGGAGAGCGATGCGCTCGCCGGCCCTTGAGAAGAAACATTTGACGGCACGCCTGTATCCAGGCGTCACCTGATTCTTATACTTACGGAGGGAAGCGCTATGAAGATTCAATCTGGTGTGATCACGACGGGGATCTCCCTCGCGCTGCTCCTGGTGCTGCCGGGGGCGGGAGTGCTTTCACAGTCAAAGGAGCTCACGACCGAAGCGCTGGCGGGTCAGGCGGAGGTGGTCGCCGTGGGGAAGGTGAGCTCGCTCGTCTCCGGATGGAACGAGGATCACTCGAGGATCGTCACGCGTGTCACGCTCGCCGTCGAGAGCTACATCAAGGGGGGGAACGCGGGGCAGCCGCTGACGATTCTCGTTCCGGGGGGGGAAGTTGACGGGGTCGGCGAGCTCTACAGCCATACCGCCGTCTTCCAGAGCGATGAGAACGTTCTGGTGTTCGCGCAAAAAGACCGGCAGGGGAACTACCGTGTCTCTGCGGGGCAGCAGGGGAAGTACACCGTTAGGAAAGACGACGCCTCCGGACAATTGATGGTCGGAGGGACCCGGACGCTTCAGGAAGTCACCGCGATCGTGCAGAAGGCCGTTCTCGACCAACAGCAGAAATAAGAGAGCGGGCGGGCGGTCCATCTCAGAAGTGACAACGCTATCACACAGCCGTGCGCGAACACACAAGGGGGAATCCCGTATGAAAAAGTCTACCGTTTTCTTGATTGCAAT
>Ga0182011_10001488_pt1 | contig 20523 bp, 20 predicted proteins | sample 711E1DmetaG_FD_120481 | JGI IMG/M metagenome (GOLD analysis project Ga0182011, IMG submission 120481) | Permafrost microbial communities from Stordalen Mire, Sweden - 711E1D metaG | ecosystem: Environmental > Terrestrial > Soil > Wetlands > Permafrost | place: Sweden: Stordalen | collected... | reverse complement strand
TGCTGCTCCAACTTACGATGAACTTTACTCTGGAGAATGGCAGCACCCCACATCTTGTGGCCTTGGGTGACAACCGGATAGGCACGATAGAATCGATGTTACGGAAGCCCAGGAGTTCGCATGACTCTGCCGCACCTCTACGGAACCGCATTGGCGCTCACGATTCTGACCATGCTCTGCTGGGGCTCATGGGCCAACGTGCTCAAGATCGCCAAGGGCTGGCGCTTTGAACTGCTCTACTACGACTACTCGATCGGAGTGGCGCTGGCCGCTTTGCTGGCTGGGCTAACCTTCGGCACGTGGGGCTCGGACGGCATCGGCTTCACGGCCGATCTGGCGCGCGCGGGCCATCTGAATATTCTGAGCGGCTTCGCCGGCGGGGTTATCTTCAACCTCTCGAACATCCTCGTAATTGGCGCTGTCTCCGTGGCGGGCATGGGAGTCGCGTTCCCCATCGGCGTGGGGACGGCGCTGGTGGTGGGGGTGATCTGGAGCTATCATGTCAACGCTCAGGGGAATCCCTGGCTGCTGTGCCTGGGTGTGGCCTTGATCGTGGCAGCCATCCTCGTGGACGCTATCGCCTATCGCGCCCATGCGGTCAGCCAGAGCGTTCCCGGCGACAAGGCGGACGCCGCCGCCAAACGCGCCGCCACCTGGAAAGGCATCCGGCTGAGCGCCATCGGCGGCGTTCTGATGGGCATGTTTTACCCGCTGGTTGAGATCGGCAAATCGGGCGACAAAGGACTGGGCCCCTACGCGGTCGCGTTCGTCTTTGGCTTGGGCGTGCTGGTCTCGGTTTTTATCTACAACCTCTATTTTTTACGATTCCCCATTGCGGGCCCGCGGCTGAGTTTTGCCGATTACTTGAAAGGCGGCTCCTGGGTGCATTTCCTCGGGATCGTGGGCGGCATGATGTGGATGGTTGGCTCGCTTGCGAACTTTGTGGCGGCCAGCGTCGTGGGACCGGCAATCGGCTATGCCCTCGGGCAAGGTTCCACCATGGTAGGGGCGCTGTGGGGAGTCCTGGTGTGGAGAGAGTTCGCCGGAGGCGGGAAGCGGGTGAACCGGCTCCTGGTGTTGATGTTCGTGCTGTTTGTGACCGGTCTCGGAGTGGTTTCCATCGCCAAGCGCTAGGGCCGCCCTCTAGGGCGTATCGACATATACTGGCACGGCGGCGCCGGGAGCCAATTTTTCTCAGTTCTGGCCGAATTTTCGCTCGCAACGCCGCGCGTCAGTATATGTCGATACGCCTTAGTCCAATCCCAACAGTCCACCGGCAGCGGCCTCGGGAGTCTTTGCTCCAGAGGCCGCTGTTGCATGCGCGCCCGGCGCCGCGCGGTCGGGAGTGAAGCGGGCGGTCGAGTCCAAGAAGAAGCCCAGGAAGGCGCAGGCCCAGGAGGAACGATGAACCGGGAGTGGCACAAGCAGCACAAGATGCCCGCCGCCGCGACTACGAAAGAGCGGATCGAGTGGCATCTGGAGCACACCAGGAAGTGTACGTGCAGGCCCTTTCCCAAAGGCCTGCTGTCCAAGCTGAGCGAGGAGCAGAGATCGGAGATCGGGGGTCGGGGCTCAGGGCACAGGGAGTAAGGAACGTGAAGCGGCCGCTGAGGTAAACTGGCAGCCGATGCGGGTTTTTGGAATCGATTGCGGGACCGAGGTGACGGGTTTCGGCGTCGTGGAGTCGGACGACGCCGGACGGGAGCCTCGGCTGGTGTGCAAGGCGATGGGGGCCATCCGGCTGGCCAAGAATCAATCCACGCCCGCGCGGCTGGAGCAGGTTTTTCGCGAACTGACCGCGGAGCTGGAGCGATGGAAGCCCGACGCCGTGGCAATCGAGGAGGTCTTCTACTCGGTGAATGCCAAGTCGGCGCTGAAACTGGGGCAGGTGCGAGGCGTGGCGCTGCTGGCGGCGGCCTGCCGGAAGTTGCCGGTGGCGGAATATGCGCCGCTCACCATCAAGTCGAGCGTGGTGGGCTACGGCCTGGCGAAGAAGGAACAAGTCCAGTTCATGGTGGCGCGGCTGCTGCAGCTGGCCGAAATTCCGCAGCCGGCGGACGCGGCCGACGCCCTGGCCATCGCCATCTGCCACATTCATACCGCGCAGACGCTTGCCATGCAGGGAGTGAGGCAATGAGGGCAACTGTGCTGGTTCTGGCCCTGGCCGCGCTGGCCTTGCCCATGCAGAGCGAGACCGGCTCCGTCTTCCAGGTGGAATACTCCAACCCCGGCCTCTCGCCCTCGCACTGGATCCTGACGATTCACCCGGACGGGAACGGGCATTTTCACTCCGAGCGCGGCAATGCGCCTGTCACCAATCCGCAGACCATCGACGCGCCCAACGTAGACCGCGATATCCAGTTGAGCGCGGGCTTCGCGGAGCGCGTCTTTCAAACGGTACGCGACCGCAAATGGTTCAATACGGAGTGCGAGAGCCACATGAAAGTGGCTTTTCAGGGATGGAAGAAACTCAGTTACAGCGGGCCCGAGGGCCAGGGGAGCTGTGCCTTCAACTACTCCAGGGACAAGGAGATTCAGGCCCTGGGGGATTCGCTGCTGTCGGTGGCGGAAACGATCCTGACCGGCGCCCGGCTGGAGATGCTGCTGCAACATGACCGGCTGGGGCTGGACAGGGAGATGGAAAGCCTGGAGGAGGCCGCGCGGGAAGGAAGGGCGCAGCAGATTTGCGCCATTCGGGGCATCCTGGAGCGGCTGGCGGAGGATCCGGAAGTGATGGAACGGGTGAGGAAGCGGGCCCGGATGCTGCTGGCGGGCGCGGAGAAATAAATCCTGCCTCCGCGGCATTCCGGCGCGACTATTCCACTCGTTGGCGGGTCTTACATTGGTTGGCCGGCCGGTTCATATCGGCTGTTGACAGGGCAAGACGGGTCGCTGGGAAGGCAGGGTTTTATGAATTGCACCGGGTATCGTAGATGGACGGAATCGCGGCGGACGCGGGCCGGAGTGCTGGGGCTGGCTGCTCTTGCCGTGGGAACGATCTTGCTGGCGCAAACTTTGCGAGCGGAAGATGCGGCGCCGGCGGCAGGGGCGGCGCGGCTGAGCAGCGTGGAGGGGCAAGTGCGGGTTTCCCAGGGCGGCGAGGTGCTGGCGGACCCAGCCCTGGCGAATACGCCATTGTTTGAGGGAACCCAGGTGGCGACCTCGGAAGACGGCCGTGCGGAGATCCAGCTTGAAGACGGAAGCGTGGCCCGCCTTGCGCCCAACAGCACGTTGACGCTGACGGTCTTGCGCGGTGAGGGCGGGAGTGGCGATGCGGAGATGTTGCTGGAGGGCGGCCTGGGTTACTTCGAGATGCAGGGAAAAGGCCGGGCCGGCCATCTTCGCGTTCGATTCGGCGAGAGTGTGGTCACGGCCGGCGGATTCGCCGTTCTGCGCATCAACCTCGATAACCCTCCGGGGGAGCTGGCCGTGTTCTCCGGCAATGCCCATCTGCGGCGCGCCGATTCCCTCGCTCTCGATCTGCACGGCGGCCAGAGCGTGGCATTGGAGGGCGCCAGCTTCGCCCAATCTCATCCGGCCGAATTGATCGAGCCGGACTCCTGGGACAGTTGGAATGCCGACCGGGACCAGGTGCTAACGGCCGAAGCGGCGGCCCGTACCGGGGCGACAAACACTCTGGCCGGCGACGGCAACCCCGCGTGGAGCGATCTGGACGCCAACGGCAGTTGGTATGACGTGCCCGGCCAGGGATATGTCTGGTCGCCAAATGAGGCCGCCGGCGCGGGGTGGGACCCCTACGGGAACGGGTACTGGATGTGGACGCCGCGCTTTGGCTACATCTGGGTCTCGGGCGCTTCCTGGGGCTACCTGCCCTACCAGTGCGGTTCGTGGGGTTACTACGAGGGCTTTGGCTGGGGTTGGGCGCCGGGAATGGGCGGCTGCCGGACCTGGTGGGGGACGGGCTACTATGGCCCCAACATCGGCGTTGGCCCGGGCGGTTATCGTCCGCCGTTGCGCCCCGGCCCGCCTCATCGGCGACCTCCGGGCGGAGGAGGAGGGCCAAGGCCGCACCCGGTGTTGGCTGTCAACCGGCGTCCTGCCGGCGAGACCGCGGGAGCGCCGATGCGAGAGAGGACGGCTCCCGTTATGATTGCCGGGCATGCGGTTGCGCCGCTCCGCCCGTTGTCGCCGCGGCCGAACTATGACCACTCCGCCTCGGGCTTTGTCCATAGCAGCCAGCCTGCCTATCGGGGAGCGGCGGGGACGGCAAACGGTCCGGCGCGCGTTCCCGGCTCCAGCTTCAGCGGCAGCCAGCCGGCCAATTCGTCCGCGCCGAGAAACTCCGGCGGGAGCGGCATCCGCTATACTCCGCCGCAGAGCCATGCCCCTTCAGGCGGCGGATACTCGGGCGGTGGATCGCAGGCCAGCCATTCTTCCAGCGGTGGATCGCCGGCAGGCCACTCTTCGGGTGGCGGCAGTAGCGGGGGAGGATCGCACAGTGGTGGCGGCGGCAGTAGCGGTGGATCGCACCGCTGAACGGCGGGACCTAGGTCTCTGACCGTGTGAATTCGCACCTTAGGGTTCGAGGTTTCCCACCCTTTCGCCAGAAAAAGGCGAAAGGATGGGGCACGGAACTGGTACAAAACCAAGCGGTCAGAGCACTGCTGCACGAACCGGCGGACTACAGCGGTTCTCCAATTGCTGTACACCGAAAGCACGATATCGAGTGGCTTTTCCCTCAAGAAAAAGCCACCTTGCACACTGCCGTGTACTGCACGTAAATTGGAGAACCGCTCTATCCCATTCGCTTCGCGGAAGCCGCGCCGGTGGACTCCCGAATCACCAGATCCGGGGCCATGACGATCTCGGCGGGGTACTCCTTGTCGCGGTTGGCGATGCGTTCCAGCAGCACCTGCGCGCCGCGCTTGCCCATCTCCATGAGCGGCTGGCGGACGGTGGTCAGCGAGGGGGTGGAGTAGGCCGCCGACTGGATGTCGTCGAAGCCGGCCACGGAGACATCGCCGGGCACGGCGAGGCCGGCGTCCTTGAGGGCGCGGATGGCGCCGATGGCGGCGATGTCGTTGAAGCAGAAGATGGCGGTGAACTCGCGGGTCTTCTCCAGCAGGGCCTGCATGGGCCTGTAGCCGATTTCGGGGGCCATGGGGTGGTATCCGTCCTTCATGGACCATCCGGCCGAGTCGATGCGGATCACCAGCGCGGGGTCGATCTTGAGATTCATCTCCTGCCCCACCTGCTGGATGGCCTCCCAACGGTACTCGGAATCGGGAATGGCGCGCGGGCCGCGCATGAAGGCAATGCGGCGGTGGCCCAGCGAGTACAAGTGGGCCAACGCTTGCTCCACGGCGCTGTGATGGTCGAGGACGATATTGGTCACGTTGTTGACCGCGCTGTGGGCTGAGATGGCGACTACCGGAACGGGCACCTCGATGTGCTCTGCCGGGGTGTTGAGAAGCAGAAAACCATCCACGGCGCGCTCCACCAGCATGCGCGGATACTTTTCGATCAGCTCGCGCTTCCAGTCGTGGCAGGCGGTGAAGTAGAAGTAACGCGCCGCGGTCAATTCCTGGACTACGCCGCTCATCACGCGGGTAAAGTAGCCCTCGCTCAGGTCCGGGGCCAGCACGCCCACGCTCATCGACCGCTTTTGCCGCAGGGATCTGGCGAAGTAGTTGGGCCGGTAGTTGAGCCGCTCGGCGGCTTCGATGACCCGGTTGCGGGTTTCCTGGGGAATGGACTTCGCTGAGGGAGAGTTGTTCAGGACCAGGGAGACGGTGGTCTGCGAAAGTTCCAGATGCCCGGCCAGCATTCTCAGGTTGACGTGTCCTGGCGGCGGCGTACTCTTTCCCTTTGCCATGTTGGAGTTGTAACACGTTTTTCTATCAACGGGAAACACAGTATCCCGCCAATATATCGATTTTCCATAGGCTATGGTCCCAAAATGCTTCGAGGGACAGGTTTTTCGCCCATTGAAACCGGGGTGACGGCGACATGGGGCGATCACACGGCGGGAAGCGGAAATTCCCTTCACGCGCCTGCAAAAGGCGCCTGAACCGCGCTGCGCCTAGGATTGTGGCTTGCGGGGATCGACTCGCTGAAAGAATGAGTTCGACCTGGCCGTTTGCGCCAGATTAACGTCGTATGAGTTTGATTTAGCGGCACTGTAACCTCCTGTTCATATTGGCCCGGTAGGCTAATTCAGGTGAACGCCAACGTGCCTGAGATACGCATCTCCCAAGCGCAGCTTCAGCCTGAGCCGGAGCCTCCAGAGGGGCAGCCTCCGGTGGAGGAATCGGCGATTCGCCGGTTTCTGCTCTCGCGCGGCAACTCGGCAATCGCCGACCGCGGTTTTTCGTGGCTGATGCTGCTGTGCGCGCTGAGCATCTTCGGCATTGTTGTTCTGATCGCCGCGGAGCTGGTTCAGCGCTCTCACTTGGCCTGGAGCAGCTTCGGCTTCGACTTTTTCTTTTCCAGGTTCATCGATCCCTATACCGGGCTGCCCAACTACTGGGACCCGGTGAACGGGCATTTCAGCGCCCTGCCGTTTATTTATGGCACACTGGTCTCCTCGTTTCTGGCTCTGTTGCTGGCGGTTCCCCTGGCCGTTGGCGTGGCTGTTTTCCTCACCGAGATGTGCCCGCAAGCGCTGCGCGGGCCGCTGGCTTTCCTCACCGAGTTGCTGGCGGCCATTCCCAGCGTGATCTATGGATTGTGGGCGATGTTCGTGCTGGTGCCGCTGCTCCGGGAGCACCTGAATCCCATCCTGATTCGGCTGCTGGGCTGGACCGGCTTCTTTGCCGCCGACAACCCCACCGGGCTGGGTTATCTGGCGGCAGGGATGATCCTGGCCATCATGATTCTGCCCATCATCTCCTCGCTCACGCGCGAGGTGATGACCGCGGTGCCGCATTCGCAGCGCGAGGCAGTTTTGGCGCTGGGCGCCACGCGCTGGGAGATGATCCGCATGGGCGTCTTGCGCAACGCGCGCATCGGGATCGTGGGCGCGGTCATTCTGGGCCTGGGCCGTGCGCTGGGGGAGACCATGGCGGTTACCATGGTGATCGGCAACGCTCCGCAGATCGCGCGCTCGCTGCTGTCGAACGGGAGTTCGATGGCCTCGGTCATCGCCAATGAGTTTGCCGAGGCCTCGGGCGATCTGCATCTGAGCGCGCTGATCGAGATCGCATTGGCCTTGTTTATCGTGACCATCATTGTGAACGCGTTCGCTCAATTGCTGGTGTGGGCGGTTACGCGGGGAGCGCCGGCGCGGGTCAATTGAAGTGCAGCCTTCAGCTTTCAGCTTCTAGCCTTGAGCCAGACGCCAGGAGCCAGAGGCAAATCGCTGACAAAGATCGGATTGGGAGAACGTAGGGTGCGAGACGAAAACGATCTGCGGTCGAAGGTGCGGGCGGTCATCGATCACGCGGCCACCGGGCTGGCGGTGCTCTCCACCCTGCTGGTGGTAACGCCTCTGGTGGCCATCTTCGTCTATCTGATCTACAAGGGCGCCAGCTCGCTCAGCTTCGCCTTCTTCACGCAGATTCCCAAGCCGGAGGGCGAACCGGGAGGCGGCATGGCCAACGCCATTGTCGGCTCGGCCGTTCTGCTGGCCATCTCCAGCGCCATCGGCATCCCCATCGGCATCGGCGGCGGAATCTATCTGGCCGAGTACGGGCGGGGAACCAAGCTGGCCAATATGGTGCGTTTTACCGCCGATGTGCTCAATGGGATTCCCTCCATCGTGATGGGGCTGGCCATTTACTCGCTGATCGTCTACCGGCAACAGCACTTCTCGGCCTTCTCCGGCGGCGTGGCGCTGGGCATCATGATGATCCCCACCGTTACCCGCACTTCCGAGGAGATGTTGCTGATGGTCCCGCACGCGGTGCGCGAAGCCGCTTTGGCGCTGGGCGTGCCCAACTGGCGGTCGGTGGTATCCATCACCTTGAAGACGGCCTCGCCGGGCGTCATCACGGGCTGCATGCTGGCTTTTGCGCGCGTGGCGGGCGAGACGGCTCCACTGATCTTTACCGCCTTCGGCAATTCCAACTGGAGCGTCAATCCCAACCAGGCCATCTCCGCCTTGCCGCTGCAGATTTACATCTACGCGATTTCTCCTTACGACGACCTGCACCGGCTGGCGTGGGCGGGAGCGCTGGTGTTGATTGTGTTGATAGTGGCCGCGGTTTCGCTGGTGCGCTATGTGACCAGCCGCGGCGTATTGAAGGGAGCGAGCTAAGTGGGCGTCGGCATCGAGGTATCCAACCTGAACGCGTGGTATGGGACGAATCACAGCCTCCAGGAGATCAATCTGAATATCCCTGGCAACCATGCCACGGCGCTGATCGGTCCCTCGGGCTGCGGCAAGAGCACCTTTGTCCGCTGCCTGAACCGCATGCACGAGACCAACCCCGTTGCGCGGGTCACGGGCACGGTGCGCATCGGCGACCTGGACATCTACAAGGATTGCAAGCCGGTGGAGATCCGGCGGCGCGTGGGCATGGTCTTCCAGCGGCCCAATCCCTTCCCCACCATGTCCATCTACGACAACGTCTGCGCGGGGCTCAAGCTGAATGGATACAATCACAGCCAGGCGCTGGACGAGATCGTGGAAAAGTCGCTCAAGAACTCGGCCCTGTGGGACGAAGTGAAGGACGACCTGAAGAAGAAGTCGGGCGCCAGCCTCAGCGGCGGGCAGCAGCAGCGGCTGTGCATCGCGCGCGCGCTGGCCGTGGATCCCGAGGTGCTTCTGATGGATGAGCCGGCCTCGGCGCTGGACCCGGTTTCCACCGCCAAGATCGAGGACCTGATCTTCCAGTTGAAATCGCAGTACACTATTGTGATTGTGACCCACAACATGCAGCAGGCGGCCCGCGTCGCGGAGAATACGGGATTCTTCCTGAACGGCAGAATGGTGGAGTTCGACTCCACACACAAGATCTTCACCAACCCCAGCGACAAGCGCACCGAGGATTACATCACAGGCAGGTTCGGATGACACGCATACGTTTTCAGCAAAGCCTCGAAGAGTTGAAGGAGAGCCTCCTGGTCATGGCCGGGCTGGCCGAGCAGTCCATTCAGCGCGCCATTGAGGCCTATCGAACGCGCGACCTGTCAGTCTGCGACCTGGTCAGCCACGGCGAGAACGCCATCAACCGCCTGGAGCGCGACATTGACCAGGCGGCGCTGGACCTGCTGGCCATGGAGCAGCCGATGGCCGGCGATCTGCGTTTCATTTTGAGCGTCATCAAGATCAACGCCGACCTGGAGCGGGTGGGCGACGCGGCCAAGAGCATCAGCGACCGCGTCCGCCACATGGAGCGGATGGCGGCGGCCGACCTGCCCGTGGATATTCCCCGCATGGCCTCGCTGGCCACTGAGATGGTGCGCAAGAGCCTGCAATCGTTCATCGAGGCGGACGCCGAAATGGCCCGCTCGGTGCTGGCCATGGACGACGCCGTGGACGCCATGAACAAGGCGGCTTACAAGGCTCTGACCAAGGTGATGGAAGAAGAGAGCCACCTCGCCCCGCAGGCCCTGAATGCGCTGATGATCAGCCGCAGCCTGGAACGGGTGGCCGATCACGCCACCAACATCGCCGAGGACGTGATCTTCTGGGTGCAGGGGGACGATGTGCGCCACTACAAGAGTTTGAAGACGGCCCCGGAGCCGCCGGCGACGGCGACTGCCCCGGACCCGCCGATAATGACATAGAAGAACCTACCGGTGGCTAGCGGCAGCATTCCTAAGGCGTATCGGCATAAATCAACCAGTAAATAATTGATAAATATAAATGATTGTCATCCTGAGCGGAGCCTCTCGCAGCTTCACTGCGAGAGGCGAAGTCGAAGGACCTGCATTTGGCCCACATGGCCCAGGTCTCTATTTGGTTCGCTGTATGCGGGACTTTTGCTCAAGCCGTTTCCGCGCCGCTTCCGGCTTGACGTACTCTCCACGGTCCAGTGATGCCAGCCTTGCTCCAAGCTCCTGGTTGAAGGCGGCAAGCTGCGCGCTTCGTGCACGGTCATGTTCGTCGAGAAGCCGTAGGGCTTCGCGGACGACCTCGCTGGCTGAGTTGTAGCGGCCCGACTCGACTTTTCCGGCGACGAATTTGTCCAGTTCGGGGGTCAGTGAAACATTCATGGTGAATATCTCCTGTCTCGATGCTGGACCGAATAACAGGCTTTGTCAATCTTTGGTATTCGCTCTAATGGAATCCCCCGATCTCAAAATCGAGATCTGAGGTGTGAGCCGGAATCGACGGAGTGCTACAACCGGTCGAAGATCTCGCGGAACTCCCACGCCCCGGATTTTCCGGCCAGCCACTCGGCTCCACGCACTGCGCCCAAGGCCAAGCAGCGGCGGCTTTGGAGATTGTGACGCAACTCGAGAATGTCATCGGGGCCGGTGGCAGTGACCGTGTGCTCGCCTTTGGCGTCGGCCACGCGATGGGATGTGATTTCAACCTTCACTCCGGGCCGGACCGACTGGATGATCTGCTGCAGGGTAATCGCCGTGCCCGATGGAGCATCGAGCTTGGTTACGTGGTGGGTCTCGCTGATCGAGAATGTATAGCCATCGAGTTTGGCCAGTTCGGCAGTAAGGCGGAAGAGCTTTTGCACACCCATCGAAAAATTTGTCCCATAGAGCAGCCCGCCGCTCCTGGCGGCCAGGGCCTTCATCTCCTCCAAATGGGCGTACCAGCCGGTGGTGCCGACGACGATGCGCCCGCCCAGAGCCAGCACGGCCCGCATATTCTCAACCGCGGCCTCGGGAGCGGTGAAATCGACGACCGCGTCCACACCGGCCAGGTTGGCGGCGGTGAGGGCCGAGGCGTGCTCATTTTCCGCGATGTCGAGCGCGCGCACCGCATGGCCGCGTTCGTGTGCCACATCGGCGACCAGGCTACCGGTCTTGCCTTTGCCCAGAATGAGAAACTGCATGATGAACCTCGATTCCAGCCACTAGCTTCTAGCTTTTAGCTATTAGCTTCTAGCACCGTGACCGTGTGATTTGGTAATTGCAGGAATGGTGCGCCGGTCTCCTGACCGGCTGTCGTGCGGGCGTCCCCGCCCGCGCTTGTTCATGGTTAATTACCAATTTATGCAGTCATGACACTAGCACGAAATGATCCGGGATGAACATTTGTGGTTTCCAACCCTCGGAGTAAAAGCAAGAACGCGCCAAGGATGGGGCGCCCGGCGCTGGCAGAGGAACAGGCCGCCGGATAGTTGCTCCCTGATCGTTTTTGGGTGGTCAGAGCTGGCCACGTGCCAACCATAACCTGAGCGCCTCATCCGCACGGCCTTGCCAGCCGTTGCCCGTGGCGCGCAGGCCCTCCGCTACATCCGGAGAGAGCCGAATCGAGATGGGAACTTTCTTGGGCGACTTCTGCGGCCCGCGCCTGCGAAGTTTCAGCAACACTTTTTGTTCCGCCGCGGGCAGCGCGGAGAAGGGCTTGAAGCGGTCAACATCTTCGGCGGTGATCTCTCGGACCTCGCCGTTTTCGTCAATCAATGGTTTGCGGTTTGCCATAGAGCTTCGCCTCCCTCTTGTTGGTCTTGCGGAAACTGATGACACGGATTCCGTCCGGCTTGGGAATGTAGCAGATCAGGTGAATCGCTTGTCGAGATACTCCATGGCTACGCGCCGTTTCTCGTCGTGACGGGAATAATCGGCGATCAACGCGGTTTCGAAATCGAAGTCCGCCGCCCGCTCGAAGGAGAGTCCGCGTTCACGGATATTGCGCTCATTCTTGGCGGGATCGTACGCGACTCCCATAGGCTTATTGTATATACTATTTAAGGAAAGTCAAGCATAATCCCAAGTCCAATAATAGACCGGAGGGTAGCTCATATCTGACCACCCCAAATTAAATCGGCGCTCCGGTCTCGATTCATAGATCTGGAGTTATTGCAGCCTACGTCTTCCGCGCCTCCACGTCGAAGATCGCGGGATCGGGATCCTTGAAGAAAGTCGCGTGCAGCGAGCGCACAGCCTCGTCGGCGTCGTCCTCGTCGATCATGAAACTCATGTTGATCTCGCTGGCGCCCTGCGAGATCATTCTCACGTTGATGTGGCGGATGGCGGAGAAGACCTGCGCCGCCATTCCGTTTTGCCCGCGAATATCCTCGCCAACCATGCAGATCAGCGCCTTGCGGCCTTCGTATTTCACGTCCGCCAGCTTGCCCAGTTCGGCGGCGATAACCGGCAGTCTTTCGTTCGAGTCCACGGTCAGCGAGATGCTCACCTCGCTGGTCGACACCATGTCCACCGGGCACTGGAACTTGTCGAAGATGGCGAAGATCTCGCTCAGATAGCCGTGGGTCATCAACATGCGGCTGGCCACCACGTCGATGATGCTCAGCTTTTTCTTGACCGCGATGGACTTGAAGGGGCTTTTGCAATGAGGCGCAAGAGAGGTGATGCGCGTACCCTCGCAGGCGGCGTTGCGGCTGTTGAGCACCAGAACGGGGATGTTTTTCTTGACGGCCGGAAGAATGGTGGCCGGGTGCAGCACCTTGGCGCCGAAGTAAGCCAACTCGGCCGCTTCCTCGAAACTGATGACCTTCACGCGCAAGGCATCGGGACAGATTCGCGGGTCGGTGGTCATGATGCCGTCCACGTCGGTCCAGATCTCGATGGCCTCGGCCGAGAGCGCGCCGCCGATCAGGGCCCCGGTAAAATCGGAGCCGCCGCGGCCCAGGGTGGTGGTGATGCCGGCCTCGTTGGAGCCGATGAAGCCGCCCATTACCGGCACCTTGTTCAGGCTGGTGAGGGAGAGCAGCTTCTCCTGGGCGCGCTTTTCGATCTGCTCGTCCTGGGGAATCGCCTTCTGAAACGAAGAATCGGTGATGATGATCTCGCGCGCGTCCACGGGCACGGCGTCGATGCCAAGCTCGCAAAAGGCCGCGGCTACAATGCGGCTGGAGACGCGCTCGCCGTTACTGACGATCAGGTCGGAGATGCGCGGGGTAAGTTCGAGAATGGCCGACAGGCCGCGCAGAACCTCGTCCAGCGAGTCGAACTTCCGGTCGATGAAGTCGATCAGCTCGGCGCAGTTGGCTTGGTTCTTTACCAATGCGATTGCCGTGTCGCGATGGCGCGCGCGCAGCCGCGAACTGATGGCCAGGGCGCCGGTGCGGTCTCCCTGCGATGCGGCGGCGGCGGCGCGCAGCAGTTGGTCGGTCACCTTGGCCATGGCGCTGACCACCACCACGGGCTGCTTGCCCTGAGCCACGCGCCCGGCCACGATGGCCGCGGTGCGGCCGATAGCCGCCGGGTCCTCGACCGAGGTGCCGCCAAACTTCATCACCACCAGGCTCATGCGAGTCTTCCCTTTGTTCCTTGCAAGCGCCCTATCCGCGCGCAGCCGTCCCCGGCTCCAGTTTTCCCAGGCTGGCCAGCAGTTCGGCGTTCAGGATGGTCGCGCCGGCAGCGCCGCGAATCGTATTATGCGACAACACGACAAACTTCCAGTCGAGCAGGCCGCAGGGGCGCAGCCTGCCCACCGTCACCGTCATTCCGTTGCCGCGATTGCGATCCAGGCGGGGCTGCGGGCGATCAATCTGCGGCATCCACTCGATGGGCTGCTCGGGAGCGCTCGGCAATCCCTGCCCGGCTAACGGCTTGAATTCGGCCCAGGCCGCCAGAATCTCTTCGCGCGCAGCCGTTTTGGCGAGCTTGATGGAAACGCAGACCGTGTGGCCGTCAACGACCGCAACGCGGTTGCAACTGGCGCTCATGCGCGCCGCCAGCGGCCTGACGATGTGGCCATCGAGCTTGCCCAGCAGCTTCAGCGTCTCGGCTTCCATCTTCTCTTCTTCATTGCCGATGTAGGGGACGACGTTGTCCAGAATGTCCATCGAGGCCACGCCGGGATAGCCGGCTCCGCTGACGGCCTGCATCGAGACGGCAAAGATCTGCTCGATTCCGAAGCGGTCTTCGATCGGCTTGAGAGCCAGCACCGGGCCCATGGCCGTGCAGTTGGAGTTGGTGACAATATAGCCGCCAGAGTCCCTCCGCCAAGACTGCTCCTCGATCAGGCGCAGGTGATCCGCGTTCACTTCGGGAAGCACCAAAGGCACGTTGGGCGCCATGCGGAAGGCGCTGGAGTTCGAGATCACGGCGCAGCCTGCTGCTGCGAAGTCGGGCTCCAGTTCGCGGGCGATGGCGGCGTCCACCGAGGCGAAAATAATCTTGGGCGCGCCCGCGGGCTCCGCCGGGGCCACGGTCATCCGGGCGATGCGCTCGGGCAGCGGCGTATCCAGCCGCCATTTGGCGGCCTCGCCGTATCTTTTGCCGCTTGACCGGTCGCTGGCCGCCAGCCACACGATCTCAAACCACGGATGGCGCTCAAGCAGTTGGATGTAGCGCTGGCCGACCATTCCGGTCGCGCCGAGGATGCCGATGGGGTATTTGGTTTGCATACTTATTGCATTCTCGAATAGCCGCTGAATGATCCACCTTTTCCAAGTGGATTTTTCCTCAAGAAAAATCCTCCGTTCAAGGCGCCTCGCCACTCCGCGTAAATTCGGGAGATGCTTTGAACTCTCCAGTGTACAGGAGGATCTACAAATTCTTCCAGAACCCTATTGGATCGGCATCGTGCAGCCGATGAACGGATGATGGTGCATTCCCGATGAGCATGAAGCCGATCGCAGCATGGGGAAAATCTAATCCTCCGTCCTCAGTGGAGCCGGCGGCTGCCATTCCGGAGCGGTGTTTGTCTCTGCTCGTGGAGGGCACGGCGATCAACGTGCCCGAGATCGATGCCGAATCCTACAAGGAGTTCCGGACGAACGTAGGCAAGCTGACGCAACAGCTTGCGGACCGGTTGGCAGACGACGATAAGCTGCCCCTCATCCGGAGCATCCTGCATGAGTATGAAAACTACCGCAAAAGCGCGGACGATGAACTGCGGCAGCGGCTCGCCGGCTGGCGCGCGGCGACGGCGACGTTGTTCAGCGAGCTTCTCGGATGTCTGGGCATCGACGCCGCCTCCAGCACCGCGGCGCCTCTGGTGAAGAAGATCCAAAGCCTGGTCTCGTCCGGGGAAATCCAGGAATTTCGCGACCAGCTGACCGGGTTTCTGCACCCCGCCGGCTCCGACGGCCCCGCCGCCAAGGTTTCTCCGCTGAAGGCCGCGGATCATTCGACGGAAAACCTGAATGCGGCCGGGCTGCGCGGCGGCGGCAAGGCCGTCGAGCATCTCAAGGAGATCATGGAGCGCGGCGGCAAAGGCTTCATCGTGCTCTTCCGGCTGAGCTGCCTGAACGTGGTCAGTCAGAGGTTCGGCGCCGAGGCTGTCGAGGATTGCCTGATGGCCGTCTCCGCCTTTCTCACCGCCAATCTGCGCAGCGACGACGTCATCTACCACTGGAGCGACTCCACGCTGCTGGCCATTCTGCAAGGCCGGCCCGACGAGAAGGTTCTCTCCGCGGAGTTGCAGCGCATCGCCGCGCAGAATCGCGATACCGCGGTTACCATCGGCGGACGCCCGATCATGCTGCGCATCCCGCTGAACTTCGAACTGACTCCGATCGAGAAGCTGAGCGCGGCCGATGACCTGTACAAGATCTCGCGCGAACGCGCGGCGTAGCGGCGATATGCGCGAATGCGGCCTTGCCGCAACCGGCGTTTCTCCGTCGGCCGATTCCTGACCGCTACTTCTTCCCCTTCCCGGAGGCGCGGCTGCCCAGCAGTCCCTCCAACTCCTCCTTGAATTCGCGCACATCCTTGAAGTCCCGGTAGACCGACGCGAATCGAATGTAGGCCACCGTGTCCAGCCCCTTCAGGTGTTTCATAATCAACTCGCCAATCTCGCTGGTGGTGCGCTCGCGCTCCGGCGCATCGACAAGATAGGCCTCCGTTGCGTCCACGATCCCTTCCAGATTGCTGGCAGGCACGGGCCGCTTCTCGCAGGCGCGCAGCAGGCCGCTGAGCACCTTCTGCCGGTCGAAGCGCTCGCGGCGTCCGTCTTTCTTCACCACCATGTAGGGAATCTCGTCGATGCGCTCGTACGTGGTGAAGCGGCGAAGGCATTTCTCGCACTCGCGCCGCCGCCGGATCGAGTCGGCCTCCTTGCTCTCGCGCGAGTCGACCACCCGGTCTTGCCCGAAGCCGCAGTAGGGACACTTCATCGTAAGGCGATTCTATCGGATGGAAGCCGCGGTTGTTTGCCGATCGGCCCCGTTCAGCTTTGCGGCGACGATGGCCACGGCCGCAGCGGCGGTCTCTTCCAGCGTCATGCGGGTCGAATCCAGCAGAATGGCGTCGGAAGCCGGCTTGAGCGGCGAATCGGCGCGGTTGCGGTCCCGTTCGTCGCGTGCGCGCAGATCGCGGATCACCTCTTCCGGCTGCACGGCGGGATGGGGGCCGAGCTGGTCGAAGCGGCGCAAGCCCCGCACTTCCGGGGAGGCATCCAGGAATATCTTGACCTCGGCGTGGGGAAAGACCACGGTGCCGATGTCGCGGCCTTCCATCACCACTCCGCCGCCGGCGCCAAGCTGCTGTTGCATGCGGACCATCCAGGCGCGAATGGCGGGGAAGACGCTGACGCGCGAGGCCGCGTCCGTCACGGTTCGATTGCGGATCAAGCCGGTCACGTCCTCGCCATCGAGCAGGACGCGATTCTCCTCCTGGCCAGGCTCGAGGCAAATGGCGGTTTCGGCGGCAAGGCCCTCCAGGCGCGTACTTTCATCCAGAGGGATCTCCGCGCGCAACGCCTTCAGGGCGAAGGCGCGATACATGGCGCCGGATTCCAGATTGAGCAGGCCAAAATGCCGGGCCAGCAGCCGGGCGATGGTGCTCTTACCGGCGCCGGCCGGGCCGTCAATGGCAACGACGATCCCGCGGGCAGGATCAAGGCCGTTCAAGGTGAGTTCGTCCGCGCTCATCCGCGCTTCTTCGTTCCCTGCTTAGACCGGGCGGCAAATCCAAACCGCTTGCTGTTTCCCGCTCTCGCGCCGGCCGTTAAAGCCGGCTTGCGGCTGCCGCCGCGCACGGGCCGCGTCTCCTTGCGGGGAACGCCGCCTCGAGCTGTGGCCGCCGGTTTGGCCGTGGCCTTGATGCCGCTGGAATGGCCATTGCGCGGTCCCCACGCCGAAGCCGAAGCGTTCTTGGCCCGTGTTCCGGAGGCGCCATTGGACGGGCGGGCGCCATTTCCATTTGACCGGACACTCTTGGAGGCACTGGCGCTTGTCCCATTGCGCTTACCGTTGGCGCTCGAAGGAACGGACGATTTCCAGTGCGCGCCGTTGGATGGCCGGGCTCCGGAGGCAGTACGCGCCCCGGCAGGGCGCGCTCCCGCAGTACGGGCGCCGGAGCGGCTGCTCGATGACGATTGCGCCGGTTTGCGGTCCAGTGTACGAGCGGCAGGCCGGCTGAAGTGGCTCCGCGCCGCGGCGGATTTCCCGCTGGAATCGGCTTTGCGCGCCGCGAGTATCCGCGCAGTGCGTGGCTCGGAGGGCTTGCGCCGCTCCTTCAAGGCCGCCGGGGGCGGTGAAGCCGGCTTCGGCGCCTCAAGCTCCGGCGCGTCTTCTTCGTGCTCCCGCGAGCGCAGGTAGTAGGCGTGAGCCGGCATGGAGGAGCTGGCATAGATGGTGGCAGGTTCGGCAAACTCCGGCAGTGTGCCGGCGACGTAGAAGTGCGGCGCGTGGCCCAGCGAGATGGTGTGCACCTGGCGGGTTGCCACCAGGCCCCGGAGCACTTCGCGCACCTTGCTGCGCGCGGTCAGAGGCGCCAGGAACAGCTCGACGTCTTCCATGCTGGCGGCGATTACCGCCTGCAGATAGATGGAGGCAAGCACCGAGATTGCCGTCACTTGCGAGGTCGAAGCGCCCTCGGCGATGGCTTTTTGGAAGCGCTGGCGAAGCAGTTGCCACTTTGCAGGCTGGCCGGGCTCCGCGACCACCGGGACGATGCGAAGCTGCTGCCAGAGTTCGGTGATGGCGCGCAGAACGGCGCCTTCGGTCACTTCCCGGCCCAGCGCGCGTTTCAGCTCGGCGATGGTGGCGTCGCCCGCCTCCAATTGCTTGTAGGCCTGGGTGGCTAGTTGCGAAACCTGTCGCGAGCCGGTCAGTTGCGGGCTGCGGCGCCAGTCGCGGTCGCCGCGAAGAGCATACACGTAAGGCAGAACCCAGCCCGCCACCACGAAGTCCGGCTGTTCCCCCGGCAGTCCCAGCAGATTCAGCCGCACGGCGACGTCGGTGGCCTCCAGGCGCACCAGCAACTCTTCGGCCAGCGCAATCTGTTTCGGATCGGGGGCCGTGTTCCGGCATCCAGCCACGGCCTCGACAAACGAGGGCGCGATGGAAGAGGAATACTGCCGCTTGGGCAGGAAGAGACACAATCCGGTCTCCTCGATCCACGTCCGGGCGTCCTCCAGAGTGAGCGTCCCGTGACCGTTATGGCGCATTCTTTCGGCGCGCGATGCTTCCAATTGCTCTGCTGTCAAAGAAAAACCTCGCTTCCAGGCTGGCGTTCGGGAAAAACCAGTGATGCCGCGTCCGTTCAGGCCTCTTCCAAGGTCGCGCTTCCAATTGGTTGCGCCGAGATAAGTGCCGCGGCTTCGGGATGCATTCTCCCTGGTTCTTGCCTATAGCGCCGGGCAGCCCTCACTCCTGAGAGGAGGGCTGCCACCTTCCAAATCTGTCAGATACGATGGAAGGCCCGCTGGATCTCCTTCCAAGAATACAACAAAGCGATTGGACGTCCATGCGGGCAATTGGTTGGGTGGCTGGTATGGGCCAACTCCAAGAGTAACCACTCCATTCGAGCCGGGTCAAGAGCCGTGTTGACCTTGATTGCGGAATGGCAGGCGATGGAAGCGGCAATTCGCGTACGGAGAGCGGTAAGGTCCTCATTCTGTTTAGGTTCGTCCGAATCGGCCCCGGATTGCTCGATCACCTCGGCCAAGATCCGCTCCAGAGCCGCTCCCTCCAGGCCCACGGGCGCCGCCTTCACCGCAAGTGTCTGTGGGCCAAAGGGTTCCGCTTCAAAGCCATTCCGTTCCAGCTCCTCGGCGATGCGCGCGAAGACGACCATCTGCCATGCCTTCAGTTCCACCAGGAGGGGCATCAGTAACCTCTGGCGCTGCACTTTCTCGACCTGTCGGTCGCGCAGAATTTTTTCAAAAAGTATCCGTTCGTGCGCCACATGCTGGTCAATGATCCACAGGCCACCCTCTCCGGAGGCCAGAATGAACGACTCGCGCAACTGTCCAATCGGCTTGAGCGACCCCAGATCGTTCAGGTTTGCCGCCGCCTGTTCGGCCTCGACCAGCGCCGTTCCTGCCGCCGCGTTTGAAACGTAACCCTCTGCGCCAAATGGAGTTGCCAAGCATCCATCCGTAGGTGGAAGGCCTCCCGGCTGGAAGAGCGCCGCCGCGGCCTCGCCCCATGCCGCCTGCATTGCCCACTGCCCCGGATTCAAGGCGCGCGTCTCAAAGGGCAGGCTGCCGGAGACGGGCGCGGGCTGCCGCGGGGCCAGTTCGAAGACTTCGGCCTCTGCCTCCGCGGCCTGGAAGGCGGCCGGCTCCGAGTCCGGCTGCGGCACGAGCGGCGCGGAGTGTGGAGAGCCGGGCAACGGCGAGGCGGCCGGGGGCATCAGCGAGGGGCTGGCCACCGGCGCGGAGTCCAGCGCGGCCAGGAACCCGGCGGCAGGGCGCGCCTGGATCAGCGCGGTGCGCAGGCTATCGCGGACAAAGTCGTGAACCAGCGTGCTTTGACGGAAACGCACCTCGGTTTTAGCCGGGTGTACGTTGACGTCGACCTCCTCGGGCGGCATCTCCAGGAAGAGCAGCACCACCGGGAAGCTGGTGGGAGGAATCACGTTGCGATAGGCCTCGGTAATGGCGTGCATCAGCAGCCGGTCGCGGATCAGGCGCTTGTTCACGAAGATGTAGATGGAGTTGCGGTTGAGCTTTTGCAGCTCGGGCTTGCTGTAGAAGCCGGTCAGGCGCAGACAGCCCGGATCGCGGGCCGGCTGGGCGGGGTCCTTCTTCCAGGGAGGCGGCTCGGGCAGGCCGGCGTGGGCCAGCGGAATTTCGGCGGCCACGGGGAGCAACTGGGCCAGGGTGTCCTTGCCGAAGATCTGATAAATGCGTTCGGCGGTGCGGGTTACGGGTGGGGCGAGCACGATGGTGTGGGTGGCCGAGACCAGCTCGAAGTGCTTCTCCGGGTGGGCCAGGGCGTAGTGGGTGACCAGCGCCGTTACGTGGGCCAGCTCGGTCGATTCGGCGCGGAGGAATTTACGCCTGGCCGGAGTGTTGAAGAAGAGATCGGCGACGGCCAGCGTGGTTCCGCGGGGCAGAGCGGCGTCGTCCACGTGCAGAATCTTGCCGCCCGCGATCTCGAGACGGGTTCCAGCGGCTTCGTCCCCGGCGGCGGTCTCCAGGGTGACGCGGGCCACCGAGGCGATGGAGGGCAGCGCCTCGCCGCGAAAGCCCAGCGTCGCGATGGAGAGCAGGTCGTCGGCGGTGCGGAGCTTGGAGGTGGCGTGGCGCTCGAAGGCCAGCAGGGCGTCGTCGCGGTTCATGCCCTG
>Ga0182011_10001486_pt1 | contig 20537 bp, 19 predicted proteins | sample 711E1DmetaG_FD_120481 | JGI IMG/M metagenome (GOLD analysis project Ga0182011, IMG submission 120481) | Permafrost microbial communities from Stordalen Mire, Sweden - 711E1D metaG | ecosystem: Environmental > Terrestrial > Soil > Wetlands > Permafrost | place: Sweden: Stordalen | collected... | reverse complement strand
TCATAAATCTTTACAGAAATATGTTGACCGAGGAGGTATGGCTTTGGCTGACGGATCAGTTGAAATGCCGGATGGGACAGTGCATTATTCGGATGGAACATCATTTTTCCCAAATAAAGCTAAAAAGTATAGAGAAAATTTGAGTATTTTTGATGGATTGGAGCCAAAAGGTGAGTGGCATATAGATGATGGTTTATTCCCAAAACCTGCTAAAATAGAAAAACCAAGATATCTGGACGAAGAACCGGATAAAAGATATTTCGGAGATCACTAACTGTATTTTAGATTAACGATTTAAGCCACCGACGGGTGGTTTTTTGGTGGTTGAAAATAAGTAAACTTAGATTATAATAGCTTATATTATGGTAGAAGCACGCGGAAATCGTCTTAGACAATTAGCTCATAATGGTCTTTTGCAACAAGATCCGAGTTTAGAGCGTTTCGTAGAAGAATTTGTCGGAACTGAAGTTTCAGAGGAAATAGAGGCGGAAGATCGCTTAGTAAATTTTCAAAAAATCGCCAGAAAAATGGCGGCGGAAAAACCGCAAGTTTACGAAATGTCTACGCTTAGACTTGGTTTGGAGGGAAGAACAATAGCGCTAAGCGCAGCAGCGGTTGAGTCAGAAATTACAAATTGGGGAACCGCTTATGCTAGTACGGGAGATGTCAAAACGCAGCATGGTGCAGTACTAAGCGTTTGTTCAACCCAAGAAATTAATTATATTGATGGATATTTTGACGCGGGAAACAGGCTTTGTATAACAATTCAAAATTCAGGAGAAGACGAAGAGCTTAAGAGGGCGATGGGTAAATTTCCGCTTGGCAGGATTAAGGCAATTATGATCAATACAGATGAATTGGACGATAACTTTGGAAATGTATATAGAATGGTAACGGTTAGAAGCAGAGGTAAGGAAATGGCGTTTCTGAATTCATCCGTCGAGAGTCATCCTGTACCCGGTAAGGAAAAAGATTATGCATTGGCTCGTTTATTAATTGCTAGGATTAAAGAGTCGGAAAAGTATCAACAGCTTCAAGTGCAAGCTACGCAACCTCAATCCGCGTAAATTTTCAGTAAACACCAATTCCTGCTATAATACCACTTAGAATTTATCTTATGCGCATAGCTTTTTTTACCGATGCCTATCCGCCACAAATCAACGGTGTTGCCACAACGGTTGAGGAATTAAGAGGATCTTTAGTTGCTAGAGAGCACAAGGTTTATATTGTGGCGCCGGCATACCCCAAATTTAAAGAGATTTGCCCTGATGTTTTAAGACTCAGATCGGTCAGGCTTTGGAAAAATCCGGAGCTCCGGGTTTCCTACATGTTTCCAGACCGCATTCTGCAGAAAGTTTTACAACTTGATGTAGACATTGTGCATGGTTTTTCCGGCGGAGCAACGCCATCACTCGGGCTTACTTTAGCAAAACTTAAAAGAAAACCCTACATTTTTACTTATAACACCAGATGGAATAAATACACGCATTACATTTTAAACGGCAGAGTGATTAAACCCAAAGCGATGGAGCAGATGGCCAGGCTTTATTGCAACGTTTGTGACCATATTGTGGCGCCTGCGCAGTATGTTAAAGATGAGTTGATTAGTTTCGGAGTCAAAAAACCGATCACGGTTATTCCAAATGGAGTTAACATTAATAAATTCAAGCCGGTTAAAAATAATTATTTAAGGGAAAAATTAGGACTTGGGGAAAAAGATCAGATATTGTTATGCGTTGCCAGACTGGCTAAGGAAAAATCATTGGATTTTTTAATTCAAACTTTTGCAAAGTATTCAAAAGATAATCCAAATGTTTATTTCGTGATTGCGGGAGACGGTCCGGAAAGAGCTGTTTTACAAAAATTAATCACCGATTTAAATATCGGTAATAAAATCTTTCTCTTGGGAATGATTCCGTACATGCAGATTCCGCAAATTTATAACGGCGCCGATGTGTTTATTTTTGCCTCGCAAACCGAAACCGAGGGAATGATTGTGCCCGAAGCGATGAGCTCGGGATTACCGGTTTTAGCCGTCAGAGACAGAGTTTTTGAGCAGTTTATTGAATCCGGAAAGGACGGATTTTTGGTCGAAAAGAACGAGGAAGAGTTCAATTTTCATTTAGATAAACTTCTCAGGGATGAAAATTTAAGATCTGAAATGGGCAAAAACGCGAGAATAAAAATTGAGCAGTTTTCGCTTGACGAGATTGCGAAAAAGTTTGAAAACCTGTATAAACAATTAGAATGAAGTTAATTACGGTTGTAATCGCAGCCTACAATGAAGAAAAAGATCTCCCCAAATGCTTAACCGCCATTACTACCCAAAATTTTCCTAAAGATGATTACGAAATTTTGGTGGTGGACAATAATTCGACCGACAAAACTGCGGAAATTGCCAGAAGTTTTGGGGCAAAAGTTGTTCAAGAAACGGAGCAGGGGAATACTCCGGCAGTTAAAAAAGGTATGGATTCTGCGGAAGGCGAGATTATTGCCAACACCGATGCCGACACGGTGGTTTTTCCGGACTGGTTAGCAACTATCAAAAAGATTTTTGAAGACCCGAAAGTAGTTGGCGCTACAGGATCGGCATGGGTTCAGACAGGAAATAAATTAATGGACTTTATTTACCGCAAAATTTACGATTTATTTATCGGCTTTAATTTTTTAATCGGCAAGCCGCATTTTACCGGTTTTAATATGGTGACCAGAAAAAAAACTTATGATGAAATCGGGGGACTTGATCCAGCTTTTACGATGAGTCCGGATGTTGATTTGGGCCTTCGGCTCGCAAAAAAAGGGAAGATTGTTTTTTCAACCAAACTTAAAGCTTTGACCTCATTTAGACGCTGGCAGACAACGCCGCTTGAAGCGTTTCGGGTTTATTTAAAAGGATATTTATGGACAATTTGGTTTAGAAAACCTCCTCCGGTTGCGCAAAAACCCGTCCGATAGCTCCAGTTGATATATATCTCATAGTATTGTATAATTATAGCTTATGGCTTTATCACCAGAAGTATTTTCGTCCAACGGCCGTCCGGATTTATCCGTTGCTCAGCCTGAGGCAGAAGTTGTTCAAGCAACTCCAAATCCTATGGAAGCATCTTTATGTGAAGCAGTCCGGGCATACGAGAATCATCTGGCCAACAGAGCTTATACATTCCCATACCCGAAATTAGTAGACGGAGTTCGTCATTGGGTTCATTTTCGAAGAAATAACCGTTATGGTGAACTTTTTTTCTCAATTGACGTTGGTGTTTTTTCCGATGATAAAACTCATTTTAAATCAAGAGCTTTTGTTGATTTTAGTATTGGAATGCTTTCCGGTGTTGCGGAAGAACCGGTTGGAATAGTGGGCTGCTCGCATGAAAAACCTCTTTTTGGTCCGATCTTGGTTAAAAGACCGGATAGTGAAATTACTGATTACGCTGCAATTTTTGTTCAGGAAGCTTTACGCAGAAACGGTTTAGCTAGGGATTTAAAAGACGGGGCAATAACGGTTTTAGAAGCGCAGCCAATAGGAGATGACGGAAAAACAGTTAATCATTTAGTTTTCGATGGCATAGTGGATCTTAGGCCTGAAACGCCAACGGGAGAATTCTTTGGAAATATCAGTGGAGATATAGTCAGAACATATGCCGATAGTCAAGGAAGACAAAGGGGAAGAATGGTTATGCCGATAGTATCCGGTTCTACCTCCAGAATCCGCTTTTAAATTACATTTTCGTTTGCTATACTTGAGCGTGATGTGGCGCGGTGGTGAAGCGTAACATAAGCTGTTTGTCCCAACGCTCTCTTTCCGATATAATCGGAATAGAGGCGTGCGATCTCGAAGTTCTAAGCTTTTTTGGCACGATGGTGAAGCGGTTAACACAACTGTTTGCAAAACAGTCATGCGCCGGTTCGAGTCCGGCTCGTGCCTCCAAAAAAAGCAAGAACTTCTGGGACAATACAGCTCATGCGCCGGTTTGAGTCCGGCTCGCGTCTCATTTTTAGTGGTTCTTTCAAAACGCTTGAGATTTTGAGATAATAGGAAATACTTTTGGGTAGCTAGTTCAGCGGTAGAACGGTCGCCTGAGGCGACAGGTGGATAGTCAGAAATGTTTTACGCGTACGTTTTAAAGAGTTTAAGAAATGGTCGGCATTATACCGGTTCAACTAATAATTTAGAACGAAGAATTAGCGAACATAATTCAGGACAAACTAAATATACGAGACAGACTAGACCATTTGAATTAATTTATAAAGAATCATATAATACAAAACTTGAAGCAAGTAAAAGAGAAAGATTTTTAAAAACAGGTAAAGGGAGAGAATTTTTGAAGCAGATCTTGGGTAGCTAGTTCAGCGGTAGAACGCTTCTCTGATAAAGAAGAGGTGGATGGTCCGACTCCATCGCTACCCACACGAATTTACGAGACTATTGCCTCAAATCATTAGATTTTGTATAATTCCTACTTGTGTGTAAATAGCAGTAAGTGATAAAAATAATATGAGAGAATTTCATATGAGAAATATAAGTCGGTCGCCGCTAGACGTAGGGCGCACAGCAGAACAAGTTTATCTTCCTGAAATACTTAATGATCAAGCGATTAATTTTGTAAAAAAAGCTTACGAAATGATGCCGGAAGAAAGAAGACGTTCGCTTGAGGAATTCAAATATCTAATCCATTTTTTTCCCGCTTTTATTAAAGATAGAAATAAAAGAGCCGCAGAAATTAGCTCTGATAAATATAAGGAAATTATTGAAAAAGCAAAAGATCTTTTACCAATGCGTGTTTTTTCTTTAATGTGCATGGACGGGAGAATAAAGCCAATTCACGCTTATGGTTTGCCGGCAGAAATTGGCCATAGTATTAGAACTCCGGGTGGAATGTTGGACGATTTTATTCAAGGAACAAAACGCGTGTGGCTTAAAAAGGGATCCGAGTTTGCCAAACAATTGAAAATAAGGATTGATTCCGGTGATGAATTTTGCGAAGTTTTTGATAGTCACATGGCTTGTGCGGCAAGAAAAATGGTTCATATTTCCGTAGGGGAGGAGCAGGACGATGGTCTTTACGAAGATGTTTCCGATAAAAGAAAAATGGCAGAGGCTGTTAGGGATTATGTTAAAGACTATAATTTAGCCCATCCTGATAAGCCGGAAAAATATGTTCCGGTAATTCAAACGACCTTTAATCCGACCACCGGTTATTTATACATGGGACTTGAGACAGATGGTGCCAGGGAAGTTGCGCTTGAACACGCAAAGCAGGTGGCGGCAAGTGTCGAAGGCAGAGATCCCGAGATGGCAAAAGCTGTTTATTCAAAGCAGACATTAAAAGTACTTCTTGAAAAAGGAAAAATTATTTCAACCGGCGACTTGGTTAATAATAATAGCGCAATCAGAGAGGTATTTGAGGCAAATTGGTTTAAGGCTGATTGGAAAGATAACTATGTTTCCACCGCCGTCCAGTTTTTAAGCAACGCAATGCAGATAAAAGAAGCTCTTTTGCCGGAATTTGAAAAAGTAGTAATGGGTGTTTACAAAGATCTTAATCCGCAAAACGAAGTAGACGCAAAAGAAATAACACAAAGGGCAATGCTTTTGCTAACGTCTTCCTACAATGCGTTTTTACATAACAGAGCGCATTCGGAGGAAAATTATCTGACAACATCGGATGAGGAGTACAAAAAAACAGTGCATTACCGATACCGTGATCATGAAGAACAATGTGTGAAAGTTTCGGAAAGAGGTGGGCATCCGCCATATGAAATTCCTGCGTTTTTAGTATCTTCGTTAAACAAATTCAAATTGCCCGAGTATGTGCAAACAGCAGTTGGCATTGTGCGTGAGAACCGTCTAAAAAAGAGAGCTAAGGAGATTTCTGGGATTTTTAAAGTTCATACTAAAGATGGTCTTGACGCTTTTCATAAAAGCACAGTTCCTCTTATAGTGCATGCGGTTGTTGACGGCGAGAATCTTACCCAGGCCGATTGGGAGATTTTGCAGAATTTTGACTGGGATAAGTTTCCTAAAAATTGGGATACAATGAGCGAGAAAGAGTTTGATTCGCAGATTGCCAAAATAAGTCCAAGGCTTGCTGCGGCTTTAATTGAAGGTGTTAAAAATATTTGGCATACTACGCGGGCAATATATGATAAGCAAAATTCAATAATCTCAAAGAATTTAATCAATCAGGATATTTTGGCGCTGCCGGTTCTTTGTGATCAGTCAAGGCAAATCCGAGCAATCATACCGTTTATAAAAGTTGGTCATGATGAAGAAGAAGATTCTTTGCCGGTTGCCGCTTAATTTCCTCTTTTCAACTACACTTTATTCGTGTTAGACTAAATTAAATATGCCGGCAGATAATAGTGTTCAATTTGATAATTTAAGTCTTAGTGGGCCGGTAGTTTTGGAGCCGCAAGGATTAAGAGAACTGTCACATCGTAGTGATGGGAAAGCTGCTCCCAGTCCGCACCGTCCGCTCGTCAGGCCTAAAATGGGAGACGATTATACATTCCACGCTGTTGAAGCCGCTAAAAGAAAACCAGATTCGTATTGGGCGCCAACTCCAGAAGCTCTTCATGGTTTTTACGAAGGGCATCCAATTATCGGCAGAGATTCGCCGAAAATAAACGGAGGTGTATATTTTTCCAGTAATAACGGCATAATTGAAAGTGAAATTTTGGTTGTTGACGATGGTAGAAATCCTGGCACAGAAGGTGATCCTAGCTTGGGAACAATTTATTCAGAAGTTTTAACTGACGTTTTGCAACGTGTCCCACAAATTAGAAATGCTGATAAAACAGCGCAAGATTATAAGGCTATTCTAGACGTTATTTATGCAAATGCTCAAAGGCTACTTCCGTACGATTTGGATCGAACTAAGCAGGTCCAAAGAGAATTTAAGGGGCAGAAAGTGTCATTGGGTTATTTTATCAAAGGGGGATTTGGTGTTTGCAGACAACAAGCTTTGCTGGCAGCATATTTGCTGGAAAAATTGCAAACACAAACATTCTTAAAAGGAATAAAAGTATCAGTTGATAGAAATTATGATAGAGAAACGGGGGATGGGCACGCATGGACAAGGTTTACCGCTCCAAATGGAGAAGTTTATATTATTGATCCTGCCCAGCATTATGTGGGAAAACTTCGAGATACCCAAGGAGAGATAGGGGCGGGAAGAGTATGGGATTATGGGGTTGTCCATGGGAGATAATGTTTTAGGTATTTCTTTGCATAATTTTGCCTCAGATTTAGGCCGTACCTTTTAAAAATTCTTCTAAAATGCTAAACTAGGAGTGAATTATGGTACTTTCAGATAGGGATTTAAAAGAAGCGTTAAGTTCGGGAAAAATTAAAATCGCTCCCGAACCGGATTTGGTAACGCAACTTGGCTCCTGTTCAATCGATTTAAGATTAGGAAATGCGTTCCGTGTTTTTGAATCGGGTGTGCACGGGGTAATCGATCCAAGAAAAAACGTTGCTAAAGAATTTACTAAAGAAATAATTGTGGAAGAGGGGAATGCATTCATAATGCAACCGGGAGATTTTGTTTTGGGAACAACAATTGAAGACGTGGAGATTCCCGATGACTTGGTTGGAAGTTTGGAAGGGCGTTCCAGCATTGGTCGTTTGGGAATTATCGTTCATTCAACAGCGGCAACTATCGATGCAGGATGGCGGGGGCACATTACCTTGGAGCTGGCAAATATGGGGAAATTACCTGTAGCACTTTATCCCGACATGCGAATCTGTTCGCTTTCTTTTGAACAACTTTCGTCTCCGGCCCAAACGCCTTATTACAAGAAAAAAACTGCCAAATATTTAAATCAAAAAGGTCCAGGAGAATCTAAGATTGATCAGGAAAAATAGCTGCTTCCTCTTTCTTTTTCGCTTCATATTCAGCGCGCAAACCCTTGATGATCTCATCAGCTCGGCGTTTTTTATCCATATACTCTACTAGTGCAATATCAAATTTTTCCTGACTTGAGTAGACGCCACGTTCCTGCGGCTCTAACATTTGGGCGATTGTTGTAGCGACTAGGTAATTCAGTTCATCGGAATTTAAACCTCTAATGTCACTCTTTTTGTAAATAATTGGTTCTCCTACGTGTACGGTCATAATTGCTTGTTTAATAGGGGTTAAACCGACCACGGTAGCGGGAAGCGTAATGCCATTTGTTTCGGAGTTCAAAACCTTATATCCATATGAAACGGCAGTAGGGATAATAATTCCATAATCATTTGCTTCTGTTACAGAGTATAAAGCCAACTTAACCGAGTTTGGGGTAAATACCTGCATTCCGTAAACGTCTCCTGTGCCTGGATCAATTCTTCCACCTTGAACTGTTGCTTCCGCAGGCAAGATAACGCCTTTTCGTTCTTTTGATGTAGCTTCTTTCATTCTTTTGGATGATTCTTCAAGATCATCTTTATATTTTTTATACGAATGTATTCTGTTGTTTAGAATATCATTTAATGTTGGCGTAGGACCCGTTTCTACTCTTAGCCTGTTGATTAGTGGCTTTACTTTTTTATAGAATCTGGACATTTCTCCTTGCGTATCTTCTGGCAGACTGTCGGCAAACGGTTCGATAAATCCGCCCATCTTTTTTTCTTCAGGTACGGTTCTGTTGACCCTGCAGGTTATTCTGTTTGCGAGCAAATCTACTGCCAAAATGTCGGCATTGCTGAAATGGTTTTGGGCTATAACAAAGCCAGCATTCGCTGCGTATTGGTCGATTGTTTCCCAAAAGTGGGGAGGATATTCATATTGGGTAGTTAAAAGTATTCTTTCAATTCCGCGTTTTAATAGCCAACCCTCCATTTGAGGTGGAACGGTGTGAAGAAGAGTTTTTGCAATACCTTCGCTTGCGTTTCTTACAATTTCAAGACTCATAGTTTGAGTCGCCATTGTACCATAAATCTTGCTAATTCCCAAAGACTAAAGCTTGTGTTATATTATTTCTCAGATGAAGTATCACATAAGTTTTGACCTTGATTTCAAAAGAAATCCCTACAAAGGAAAATTTATAGTTATCGAGGGAATTGATGGTAGTGGAAAAACAGTTCAATCACATCTTCTGGCTGAAAATCTAATTAAGCAAGGTAAAAAAGTCTATCTTACCAAAAACCCGACCGACAGTGAAATTGGTAAGTTTATCAGAAATGCTTTGCAGGGGAAAATTGAAATACCCGAGATTTCTTTTCAATATCTTTTTTCGGCCGACAGGCAAATTCAACAATTGGAAATTATCGATCACCTCAAAAAAGGCGAGACGGTTATTTCCGACCGGTATTATTGGTCATCGGTTGCCTACGGAGTGGCCGATAAGCCGGATGTCGACTATAAAGATGTGGCAATGTCAGAGGTAATCGCTCAGAGTATTCTCTCGATGTATAACCAATTTTTAGTTCCGGATATTACTTTTTATTTGGATGTTCCGGTTGCAGCAGGACTTTCCAGGCGTCACGATTCCGCAAAGGAGAAAGAGCTTTACGAAAATACAGATAAAATGGAAAAAATAGAAAAGGGCTATAAATGGCTCTTGCAAGAATTTCCAAAAGAATTTACAATCATTGACGGCGAAAAAACGATAGAGGCTGTTCAGAATGAGATTCTGAACGAAATTTCTAAGTTCTAATTACTAATTTCTAATCAAATTAAAATGCTCAAATTTAAAAATTAGAAATTAAGAATTGAAAATTGGAGCGAAGCGACGATATGATTTTAGGACCGAAAAAATTACTGCAACTTGTCAAAAAGATAAAACTGGTCGAGGGATTGTCGGAAAGGGAATTGACTAATCCGGAGGGCGCCGGTTTTGATTTGCGTTTGGGCGAAGTTTACAAAATTTCCGGCAACGCTTTTTTAGGTGAAATCCACCGTAAAACTGCGGACATAGTTTTAGTAGCAGCATATGGAAAACAAAAAAGCATCAAGATCAAACCCGGTGATTTTTTTCTGGTTAAAACAATCGAATCGGTCAATATGCCGCAAGATTTAACCGCCAGCATTACGCCGCGCTCAACTACTTACCGAAGCGGATTATTTTTGCGGACAGGCAATGTTCCGCCGGGTTACTGCGGAGGGTTAACTTTCGGCCTTAAAAACGAGGGGCCGGTAACGGTGGAGATTGAAATGGGCGCTAGATTTGTGCACATCCAGTTTTCCGAAGTCAGCGGCGGCGGAAATTTGTACCGCGGGCAATGGCAGGGCGGCAGAGTTACGGCGACAAAAAAAGAAAAACAAGTGTAATAAATACTACCAATGCCAAATACTACAAATAATTCAATATTTCAATAACGAAGATGACGAATGCTACAATAAAAAAATATGATATTCACGATAGAATTTACAAGTTCATAATAGAAGTTATAAAATTAACCAACGCTCTCCCAAAGACAGAATCAAATTTGGTAATAATTAGACAAGTGCTTCGGAGTGCAACTTCAATTGGCGCAAATGATCAAGAAGCGGATGGCACTCTTACGAAAAAAGATTTTCTCCATACATATACAATTGTTAGAAAAGAAGGAAAAGAGACGAATTTTTGGTTATCTTTACTTGCTGATACAAATCCTCAAATTCAATTAAGAGCGAGCAAAATTCTTTTAGAAGGTAGAGAAATTGTGGCAATATTAAGTTCAATAATCAATAAAACAAGAGAATAGCTATTGATTTATTTAAGTATTGGTAGTATTTATAGTATTGGTAGTATTATGAAAACACGTCACCCTGAATATCAGTATTTAGATCTTGCCCGGGAAATCCTTGATAAGGGAGTTAAAAAAGTGGACCGTGGCACAGGCGTGACTTCGTACAGCGTTTTTGGCAGGCAAATTAGGTTTGATTTGTCTAAGGATTTTCCGCTTTTAACCACAAAAAGGGTTTATTGGAACGGCGTAATTCAGGAACTGTACTGGTTTTTTTCGGGACAGACAAACATCAAGTATTTAGTCGATAACAACGTCCACATCTGGGATGACTATCCTTATAAAATTTACAAGGAGAAAAATCCAAAAACAAAAATGACTAAAGAAGAGTTCATTGCGAAAATTCATGATAATGCCGCATTTGCAAAAAAATGGGGAGAGTTGCCAAGAATTTACGGGGAAATGTGGCGTAAATGGCCGACAAAATCTGGTCGCACAATTGATCAACTGCAATGGGTAGTTGATGAGTTAAGGGCCGATCCGGCGGCGCACAACGCAATTGTTAATTCCTGGAATCCGGAATATTTATACACAATGGCGCTTAAAAAAGATGCTTCCAGATTTCCGATTTGCCACAATATGTATCAGGTCAATATTAACGGCGGAAAATTGTCGCTTCAACTTTATCAGAGAAGCTGCGATTATTCTTAGGTGTGCCGTTTAACATTGCCAGTTATGCATTATTGACAATAGTTTTGGCTAAAATTCTCAAGTGCGAGCCGGGCGAATTCGTGCACACATTTGGAGATGTGCATATTTACGAAAACCATATTGAGCAGTTTAAAGAACAGCTAAAACGAAAACCCAATCCGTTTCCTAAAGTTTCAATCAAAGGCAAATTAAATTCTCTGGATGATTTTACGCCGGAAAGAATCGTTTTGGAAAATTACAATCCGCAGGCCTCAATTAAAGCGGAATTAACCGTTGCCGGCGGATATTACGAAGCAAAAAACAAAAAGAAAAAGACAAAATAGTTCTTGACAAGAAAAGGTTAAATTTTATACACTCACACCGTGTTTAAAATCCAAAAACTGGACTTTTTAATTTCTTTTTACATTGCCTGCATTGCCATTTCGGAGTTAATGTCCGGCAAAACTTTTCCTCTTTTAAACTTAGGGCCAATTCATCTTACCGCCAGTGTGGCAATTTTGGTTGTTCCGTTGGTTTATTTAATTAACGATGTTATTACCGAAGTATACGGAAAGCCAAAAGCCCAGAGCGTTGTCCGTTCGGGGCTTGTAATGATCGTATTTTTCCTGTTATTCTCGGTTTTGGCAATTAGTTTGCCGGCAGCCGGTATGTTTGTTCATTCGGAAAAAGCCTATGAGGAAATTTTTGGAATTTCAATCCGTATTTCGCTTGCCAGTTTGATCGCATTTGCCATCGGAGAATTTGCCGACGTTTTAATCTTTTATAAAATCCGCCAGAGATTAGGGAAGAGTAAACTTTGGTTTAGAACCAATGCCTCAAATTTCTTATCGGAATTTTTGGATACAGCCTTATTTATGACTTTGGCTTTTTATGTTTTGGATAAGCCGTTTGGGGTTAATTTTTCTTTTCTTGTCGGCTTAATTTTGCCATATTGGTTACTAAAATGTTTCTTGTCGATTATCGAAACGCCACTAGTTTACGCCGGAGTAAAATGGCTCAAGCATGGGGTAAAAGAATAAAGTCTGAAGCTATTTTCCGCCTTTAATCCACTTAACGGAATTGAGGATTTTTCCAAAAATATCATTTTTAAGCTCAATTTTTAGCCCGTCTCTTTCGGCCTTTGTAGGCGGCCGGTTTTGAAAAACAATATTCGGAATATCGGTAATTATGCCAAGCGGAGTTTGCTCCGATCCTTCTCCCATTACAACCTCGGCCGCGGCGGCCAATCCATTAATAATATTTTTTTGCGACATTTTAAGTTCACGTCCGAAAATATCCGGTTTGCCTCTATAATCTTGAGACGCTTCAAATCCGCACCAGCAAATCGCCACACCTGTCAGTCCGAACGTAAGCGGGATAAGGCGGCTGTCGGTAACAATAATGCCAAGGTTCTGAATTCTATTTTTGCGGCGTAAATAATCCCAAATTTCGCTTGCGGTTTGTTCCAAATTTTTAGGCCAGAGAATAAAATCGCCGTTGCCGTTAGATTCATCAACGCCTGAGTTAGACAGAAAAATATTATTTTTAATCGTCGGAATTACGATTCCATATTCGTTGTCGTGCTCAATATAAAAATCTGCTTCTTTAATAACCAGCTTTTTCTTGTCAGTTTTGCCGTCATTTTTAATAATATTTCCCTGACAGATACTGATGATTTTCGAAGTAATTACAACGACTGTTTTTTCTTTTAGTTTCGGTAAATTCGTGTCTAAAATTGCCAGTAAATTATCACCGGCGACTATTTTTTTAGTTTTAAAAGCTGCGACTTGCATAACTAAATTGTATGATACAATTTTAGTATGAAAATAGCAATTATTGCCGCGATGGATAAAAACAGGGGAGTCGGGAAAGATAATAAAATCCCCTGGCACATAACAGAGGACCTGGTTCATCTAAAAAATCTGACAAAAGATCACGTGGTAATCTTGGGCCGCAAGACTTACGAATCAATGTCCTGGTATTACGATAGGTCGGGGCGGCCGATGCCGGGGAAGTTATATATTGCAGTAACCCGTGACATAAATTATAAACCAACGCGGGAAAACGCAACGGCGGCAAATTCATTGGAAGAAGCGCTGCGAAAAGCCTCACGTATTTCCGGCGCGGAAGAAGTATTTATAAATGGGGGAGCGCAAATGTTTGAAGAAGGAATTGTTAAGGCGGACAGATTGTATCTAACCATTGTCGAAGGCGATTATGATGTGGACACATATTTTCCGGACTATTCAATGTTCAAAACAGTAATCTCCGAAGAAAAACATGTCTCAAAAGAAGGTTGCAAATTCAAATTCCTCGTTCTTGAAAGATAGATCTTCTTGACAAAGGTTGCTATAATTAAATATGGAAACTAAGAAACACATAATCTTCGACTTCTTCGGAACATTAGTTGGTTATACGCATGGATATCTTAGCGGTGATCAATATTCTAAGACCCATAAATTTTTGATAAATAAAGGATATGAAATTACTTATGAGAATTTTTCGTCTTCCCTTGATGCTGCTTTCAGCAAGCTTGAGAAGGTAGCGAAAGCAACGAATAAAGAATTCAGCATGAATGACGTTACTCAATTATTTTTTGCTAATAATTCCTGGGAAGCTCGAGATAAAATAAGAGATGAATTTATAGAAATTTATCATTCAGAGTGGAATCGTCATGTAATTTATTATTCCGCATTGAAGCCATTTCTAAGCAAGTTAAAAGAAAAATACACGCTTAGTGTAATTACGAATACTCATTACAAGTCTCTTGTTCCTAATCATCTTAAAATGATGGGGGTATTGGAAGATTTTAAGCTTGTTTTAACATCGGTTGAGTGCGGAATTCGAAAGCCTGATCCGCGAATTTTTCAAAAGGCCTTAAAACAATTGTCAGCGAAACCAGAAGAGGCAATATATGTTGGTGACAGTTACAGCGCTGATTATCAAGGTTCGCTTTCGGTGGGAATGAAGGGAATTTTAATAGACAAAGAAGGAAAGTGGAAGGGAACTGTAGAAGATCGGGTCGATAGTCTTTTCGATATTCTGCCCCTTGCAATAAGCTAATTTTCATTTTAAAATGGTGTCATGCTGAAGGTCAAAGATCCTGCCGTTTTCAATTTAATAAGACAAGAAGAAAAACGACAAAGAGAAGTTTTGGAAATGATCGCCTCGGAAAACTACGCCTCCAAAGAAGTTTTAGAAGCACTCGGAACAGTTCTCAATAACAAATATTCAGAGGGTTATCCGCATAAAAGATATTATCAGGGCAATGCGGTGGCGGATGAAGTAGAAATTTTAGCGCAAGACCGGGCCAAAAAGTTATTTGGTGTGCCGTTTGTTAATGTTCAGGCATTATCCGGTTCGGCCATGAATTTGGCAGTTTATGTGGCGCTTTTAGAACCTTTAAAAGGTAAAATCATGGGACTTTCTCTGGCATTTGGCGGACATTTGACCCATGGTCAGCCGCAATCGGTCAGCGGCAGATTTTTTAAATCTTGTCTTTATACTTTGGGTAAAGACGGACAATTGGATTTTAAGGCAATTGAAGCGCAAGCAATCAAAGAAAAACCGGATATTATTGTTTGCGGATTTACAGCATATCCCCGAACCATTGATTTTAAAAAATTTGCGGCCATTGCCGATAAAGTCGGGGCGCTTAAAAAATCTCCGACGTATTTATTAGCCGATGTTTCGCACATTGCAGGACTGATTGCAGCCGGCGTTCATCCGTCTCCGGCGCTTTACGCCGATATTATCACAACTACCACGCATAAGACGCTTAGAGGGCCAAGGGGCGCCTTAATTATGGTTACCAACAGGGGATTAAAAAAAGATCCGGATCTTGGCAAAAAAATTGACACCGCCATTATTCCGGGAATTCAGGGCGGACCGCACGATAATCAAACTGCGGCAATCGCGGTGGCTTTAAAAGAGGCGTCAACCCCTGCTTTTAAAAAGTATGCTGCTCAAATCGTTAAAAATTCGCAAAAGCTGGCAACAGAACTTACGAAATACGGTTTTAATTTAGTCGGCGGGGGATCGGATAATCATCTTTTATTAATCGATTTGAGAAACAAAAACGTCAATGGAGTAGTGGCGGCTTTGGCCTTGGAAGTGGCGAATATTGTTCTAAATAAAAACGGAGTGCCAAACGATACCAACCCGCCATTTTATCCCTCCGGAATTCGTTTGGGAACGCCGGCCATCACAACGCGGGGCATGAAAGAAAAAGAGATGATTAAAATCGCCAAATGGATGGATGAAGTCGTAACAGCTGTTAAGTCTTATCAATTACCTAAGGATAAGGAAGCCAGAAGAGAATTTATGAAAAAGTTTAAAGTCGAAATCGTCAAAAACAAAAAATTGCTTGCAATTGCAACGCAAGTAAAAACGCTTACCGCAAAATTTCCCACACCATAAGCACCTCTTGATGCTAGATAATGGAATCTGGATGTTAGATTTTGAAGTTAGAAAATAGAAGTTAGAAAGTTTTCCAATATCAATCTTCAAGCATCAAATTCTAGTTTCAAATCTCTAGCATCTAGCGTCCAGTTTACGGTGATAATTCCTGCTGAATGATGGAAGAATGCAGGTAGCTTGCAGGAGCGCTAATTGTAAAATCCGGTCTGGCTTGAATAGAGAAAGTCGGGCAAATATCTCCTGCGCACAAATCTCGGTAAATTTCAAAATTGCCAATAACGGCACCTTGCATATTTAGTCTGCTATCCGAAGCAGGGCAGCGGTTTAGGCTGGTATCGGTATCGCTGACAGAATTACTGACAATAAAGTTAGGCGCAGAGTAAAAACCTTCAAGGTCAGAAGTTGTTGATGTATGATCTGCTTCTCCCACATTTCCGCTGACGTAGATATTTTTGGCAGCAGCAAATAAAACTGTGGAGCCCGGATCAACATGAATTTTAGTTCTAATGTGTAAATTTCCGCTGACTAAAATCTCAAAGTTTCCGCCAGTAAATGTATACAAAGAAGGATTATTAATTGTTAAATCTCCGTTTACCCAGTAGCTACCATGAGTTAAGCCGGCCGCAGATAAATCATAGTTACCATAGGAAGCGGGGTTTGGAAGAACCGTTAACTTGGAAGTATCTCCTCCCAAAGCTGCGACCCGATTGGCATAGGTAATTCTAATAGGAGTTTTAATTGTCTGAGCAGCAGCGGGTGAAACAGGGTATTGTCCGACAACCCAGTTCCATGGCGATGATGTTCCGTTTTGGAAAGGAGATGCCTGACCGGCGCCAAAGTCAATGGTAGAATTAGTCCCCGTATAGATTATTCCCGGTGAGGCAATTCCGGCTGCATCATTTTTAATTGACATGTACGATCCTCCGCAAGCATTTTGTGGAATTTTTGCATATTGGATTCCGCTTCCCATGTAAACATCGCCGCCGGTAGTTTGAATCCAGACATTGGAATTGGTCATGCCCAAAGCAACTCCGGTAACGTTGCCGTTAACGTCACAAGTGCCCGAAGGCTCAGCCGAATTCGTTGTGCCGACAATAATTGAATAAGAGTTTCCGGACGGCGAATAAGAGCTATCCAGTCCGGCAAGAGAAAGCGTAACCCGATATGCTCCGGGCTTAAGACTGTAAAGGGATCCGTTGTAGGTTGTGTCAAATAAACCATTAACAGTGGTAATTGCATTTCCTCCATCGTTCGGGCAGAACTGAGTACTTGCGCCGCCATTAGTAGTGTCAGTGCAGATGCTGACTTTTAAGGGGGTGGTTGTAAAATGAGTTTCATTAGCCGGATCAGGAGCGGGATTATACGCGGTATTTTTGTTAATATCCGTATAAACAAATCCGGAAATAGAATAGAGGGGGATAACATTGATTGGCGGTCCCGATGCTCCAACTCCAAGTTGGCATCCTGCGAGATTGCAAATGCCGGTTCCCGTTATACAGACTGTTGATTGAGGTTGAGCTGTCCCCTGGGTCCACCAATTATTTGGAGCCGTCCAAATCGTTGTTGCGCTGTTGCCGCTTTGATTATTTTTTGGGTTCGGAGGAGAAAAAGTGCCCGTATTTACAGTTCCGCCGTTAATCCAAGTGTAATCAATATTTCCAATATAACTTGCTGGTTTAGTTACGGTAGTTGTAAGCGTTGTCGTGTTATTCGGCGCTTGAGTATACACGGTTGGTAGAGCTGCTGTTATGGTACAAATCGGAGCTGGAGGCTTAATGCCAAAATTAACAACAGTGCCATTAGCAGTGAAGTTTTTTACAACTGATTTTAATCCGCCATTGGTGGTTACTGTCCAGTTTGTGGCAGGAGGATTAATGGTAATGGTTTCAGTAGATGCATAGGGAATATTAAGTATTGAAAGATTTCCATTTACATCCGGTGCGTGCTTGTTGGTTACACCGCCCGAAAAGGAAAAAGTGTTACTTGGAGGCGAGAAATTAGCTCCCGGCGCGTAATCCGGATCACCCGGTTTATCCTGAAATCCTTTCCCTCCGCCGTAATCAACAAAAACATGCGCTGTAATATTCCATGGGCAAGCAAGGGAAACGCCGGTGCTGGTGCTGTCCTTAGATCCGCAATTACTAGTAGCTTCTGTGACATAAAATTTGTAGGTATGTCCATTTGTAAGTTGTCCCGCGCTATGAGATAGAGTGGCTGACGTGCTCAGGTTTTCATTAATTGCGGTATAGTGGCCCGTACAATCTGAATTCGCTGTGTTATCGCAATAGTAAAGCGTGTAGCTGGACGGACTGCCGGTGCCTGTCCAAGTGGCGGTTATTTGAGCGTCGCCGTTTACAGTACAAGATCCGGCGGCGGTGATAGTTGGGGCAGGAGGAGTAGCAGTGGTAACTTGAACACTGGGGCTATTGACAGAGCTGCAGCTATTAGTTACTGTGACATAGAATATGTATTTAGTTCCATTACTGGTAGTCATTGTGTATGACGTATCTGTTCCTGAATACATTTGGGTATAATGACCCGTACAATTTGAATACGTTGTGTTATCGCAGGCATACAATTTATAGCCGGTGGGACTGCCGGTGCCTGTCCAGTTGACGACTATTGAAGAGCCGCTTGCGACGGTACAGGCTGGAACCGTGGTGACAGTGGCGGTAGGGGCAGTACATGACGGCTTACAAGTTCCGGTCATACAACTATAAAAAGTATTTACGTCGGTAGTGGTGCCGTTACAATAGGTTCGAGTGTTGCCGGAACAGCTTGTCGGCGCATTATAGTAATATTTACTTTTTCTCGTATCTTTTTGTACAAAGGCACCTGGACACCAGGATTTGTTTCCATAGGATCCGCCGTTTCCCATGCACCAGTTTCCGCTCGGGCACCAGCCATCCTCAGCAACATATCCCCAGCCATCCGGCTTCGCGCAGCTTACGGGAACTTTTTTAGTACTTTTTAAGCCTCTGTAGGATTGGTAATTATTTCCAGCATAGCAAGTAAAATCAATGTTAAAGCCATCCGCATTAACATCCCAATCTGGGTCCCAAACAGCTTGACTCGGGTCAATGCAAGCAGTTCCCCATGCAACAGTATCGCTGCTGCCGATCGTGTAACCTTTATCGGGTATATCCCAGACAAGTTGACAACCCATGCCATCCGCGAAATCACAATCCTTGTCGACATAAGTAGTAACAGTATAAGATTTTTTGGGAGACTTCGTTTCTTTATATGTGAATTTTATTCCCCAATAAGTGGTATTGTAGTTGAAAATTACTCCTGAAGCAGCATTAGCAATAAAAATTTTTTGCGGACAAACAGTTAAATAGATAAAAAGAAAAAAGAATAAAAATAAGAAAGATAAAATTATTTTACGGAAGTTATTTTTCATTTTTATAATCTTTATATTCGTCAGGATATGTTTTTTGTACATAATCAAGTATTTCTTGCGATAGTTTTGCATTTAAGCCCGCCTGGGTTAAAGCCCCGCTGTTGTTAAGCACTCCGGCAACCATTATGTAGGAGACCATTTTGTAGTGAGGATCAGTTTTACTAAGATAGCCGACGTTAATGAGTTCTTGAGCAAAAGTTTCCTTAACAACATCGGGAGCACTACTGGCGTTAATTTCATCTGCTACTTTTAATATTTCGGGAGCCTGGGGTTCGTCGGCGCAGATTTTGTCTTCGCAATTAGTCTGAGCAAAATCGTCCTTTTGATACTGTTTGGGAAAGTTGGTCTGGATAAAATTGTTAACTTCCTGTGGCAGGCTGTAAAGTGTATGGTCATTGGTGTCGTAGTAGGCATATTGTACGTATAAATATCCCATAATTAACTCTTGATATTTGTCTTCGGCGGAAAGACTGTTATCCTCTACTACGGCAAGTTTATTTATAAATTTCATGTAATCAGGATTTTGAGCAATTACCTGATCGGAAAACAAATTATTAACGTCCTTTTTTAACTTGGCGTAGCCTTTTGGGCCGGCCGTTACGGCAATATTATTTGAGGAAACATGATTTTGATTATTATTTAAATAAATTATTAGTCCGGAGATTAATATTACTAATAAAAACAGACAGAGAAGTAGAATGATTTTGCCTTTATTTTTGATAAACAATAAAAATTGCATAAAAATGCTTACCAAATAAGAATAAGATTTTAGCTAAGCTTTGTCAAGCTATATTAGTAGATTAAGTTAATGAGCTAGAAGCTCGGCGTCCATAGTTGATTTAGCGCCTGGCCCTATTAATCCGTTTGGTTTTGGTTCTACGACCAACCAATAGAGATCAAAGGTCGTTTTATAGGCAGCCTGACTTGTATTTGGGTTGGTGAGTGCATTGGTTTTAGCCATGTTGTACGTGATTTGAGCTAAATTTCCGCAAGCCAGAAGGCGCTGTTTTTGATCCCCTCCGGAACTTAGACAGGTGTTTAGTTGACTAGTAATAACTAAAATAACCCTCTTTGATAAACCTAAATTTGGATCAGCTATAAGCGCAGCAAAATCATCTTTTACTTGTTCAACTGTTATCGGCGTTTGTGGCTTTTCCGATGGGGAGGGATTAATAATAGATTCAACAGATTTTAAGGTTGGAGCCGGAGTTTTTTCGGGCGTTGGTTTTACGGTTGCGGTTGGCTCTACGGTCGCGGTTGGTTTTGGTGATTCCGTAATAGTTATAGTAGGGTTTTCCGAATTAATGGGTGTTGGGATTGGGGACTCGGAAACTATAGTAATTGGTGTTTGATGTGCGGCTTCGGTAGAAGTGGCAT